>JAEEGK010025007.1_pt1 | contig 12314 bp, 6 predicted proteins | sample 8958771 | NCBI WGS metagenome assembly JAEEGK01 (sample SAMN16246547, study PRJNA631951) | gut metagenome | biome: gut microbiome; feature: rumen; material: SC-attached | host: Bos | place: Iran: Karaj | collected 2018-10 | reverse complement strand
TCAAGTCCAGAAAAGCCACTTTTGAACTGCCTCGCATGTGTCAAGCAGGATTGTTTGAACTGAAAGGACAGAAACGAAACGCCTACTATATTGCTGGGCCGGAATTCATAAAGCTCAATAGTAAACCTGTGGGGGAAAACGGAAAACCTGTGGGGGAAAACAGAAAACCTGACAGAGAAAATGGTAAACTTGATGGAGAAAATGGTATACCTACGGGAGAAAATAGAAAACCTAACGGAAAAAATGGTAAGCTTGACGGAACAATAAGTAGAGCTAACGGAGAAATGTATGGAGCTAACGGAGAAATGTATGGAGCTAACGGAGAAATGTATGGAGCTAACGGAGAAATGTATGGAGCAGATGGAGAAATGTATGGAGCTGATGAATTGCCGGAAGCATTGAAAGAGAAAATTTTTAAAATTGGGAAAAGAGCGCCTGAAGAAGAGATGAAAAAATTGCTAATTGAATTGTGTGATTTACATCCGTTTAGTATATATGAAATTTCAATCCTGTTACATAGAAATATGGTTTTCTTACGCAATCATTATATAAACCCGCTTATGGCACAAGGTAAACTTTTCTATACCATCCCAGAAATGATAAACCATCCTAACCAAAAATACACCACAAAGAAAAAACAATAAGTTGCAATATGAACCAATCAGAATTAAAACAGATTTGAATAAAGCAAAATGATGCTCCTGACAGCCCAAAATGGCATTTATGTGGCACCAGAGGGGTGTTTGAAGGGGTGAAAAAATAGTTTTGCCGAAGGAACTGGAATGAATATTAAATAGAAAAATTTGAATCATGTTATTTCAAAAGAATATTGTCAAAAAATATCTTGCCACTTTGCCGCTGGAGGTAACTGGTCTGGCGTGGAACCAGTACAAAAGTTACTTTCTCAACCCCGATATCCAGTCAAACATACAGCAAAGCAAAGAGGAACAGTTTCAAGAAGGTTTTCTTCGGGAATTGTTTGTAAAGGTTTTGGGATATACGCTGAATCCTTCGCCCGACTACAATCTGATTACCGAACAAAAGAATGAGACCAACTCAAAGAAAGCCGACGGAGCCATTCTGCTTGATGACAAAGTGATTGGTGTTATTGAGTTGAAAGACCACAAAACCACCGATTTAAGCAAGATTGAGCAACAAGCGTTCGGTTACAAGAGCAAACACCGCGATGCCAGATATGTAATTATTTCAAATTTTGAAAAATTGCGTCTTTATATAGATAATGCCGTTGATTTTCGTGAGTGGAATCTCTTCGCCATGACCGAAGACGAGTTCAACGAGTTGTATCTCTGCATCGCTTGGACACAGGTAAATAAGGGTGTCGCGTTGAAGTTGAAAAGCGAGTCGGTTTCTTCGGAAGACCAGATTACGCAACAACTATACAAGGACTATTCGGCATTTAAGCGTGAGATTTTTGCGGACATCGTAGCCAATAACACGGACGAGAACACGCCCAAAGAACATATTCTATTGTTGTTTAAGAAAACTCAAAAGCTGCTCGACCGGCTTCTGTTCATCTTCTTTGCCGAGGACTGCGGACTGCTGCCGCCAAATTCGATGATCATGATTCTCGACCAGTGGGAGCAACTCAAGGAATTGGATGAAGCTGTACCCTTGTATTCTCGCATAAAAAAGTATTTCGGCTATCTTGATACTGGTTTCCAAGGCAAAAAGTACGAAATCTTTGCCTACAACGGCGGATTGTTTAAACCGGACGAGATATTAGACGGGTTGAAGATTAGCGATGAATTGTTGGCCCGCTTCACGCGCCGGTTGTCGGAATACGACTACGCCAGCGAGGTGGATGTGAATATTCTCGGACATATTTTTGAGAACTCGCTCAATGAGATAGAAGAGGTAACGGCGCAGATCAATAGTGGCGAAAAGGCGCCTGCGGTTTCTAAAAGAAAGCGTGACGGGGTTTTCTATACACCGCAGTATATCACCAAATACATCGTTGAAAATACCGTTGGGCGGCTGTGTGCAGAGAAGAAATCCGAAATGGGAATTGATGAAGCGGAGTATTTTGCGGACAAGAACCGCCAGATGGCAACCAAGAAAAGATTGATGGAAAAATTGCAAGCATATCGCGAGTGGCTGCTCGGAATCACTATCTGCGACCCTGCTTGCGGTTCGGGTGCTTTCCTCAATGCAGCATTGGCTTTCCTTATTAATGAGCACAAACTCATTGACGAGATGGAAACCAAAGTTACAGGAGGCTCGATTGTGTTCCAGAATGTGGAAAACAGCATTTTGGAGAACAACCTTTATGGAGTGGATATTAACGAAGAGAGTGTGGAGATTGCCAAATTGGCACTCTGGCTGCGTACGGCTAAACCGCATCGCAAACTAAACTCGCTGAATAATAACATTAAATGCGGCAACTCGTTGATTTCCGATCCTTCCATTGCAGGCGAAAAGGCTTTTGATTGGGAAACAGAATTTCCGCAAGTGTTCGCAAAAGGCGGCTTTGATGTGGTGATTGGGAACCCGCCGTATGTGCACCTTGAAAGCATTAAAGAAACTTCTATTCAATTAGAACATGTCGGATATAGCACATACAATAAAAGAGGAGACCTATATTGCGTGTTTGTAGAAAAGGCATTCCAAATTGTAAAATCCAATGGAATGGTATCGTATATTATGCCAAACAAATGGCTACAAGCGGGTTACGGAAAGGAATTGCGAGCATATTTTTTGACAAAACGATTGGAACGGCTTATTGATTTTGGTGATATTCAAATATTTGAAGGCGCGACGACTTATCCTTGCATATTTATTGCAAGAAATGCTGAACCAGCAGATCAAATAATTGTTTCCGTGCTAAAATCCGCTGATTACCATGATTTTTACCAAAATGTAAAAAGTACGGAAGAAGAATTTGCCTACTCACAATTTAGCTGTGATACTTGGATTATCTCTTCACAGAAGGAGAAGTCTCTAATTGAGCAGCTTTCAAAAAAGTTCCAAACGTTAAAAAAATTCATTGGAGGAGAATCATACAGAGGTGTTTTGACAGGATTGTCAGAGGCCTTTCTTATTGATAATGAAACATATCAAAACATCATAAGCAAAGACGAGCGAGCCAAGGAAAAAATATATCCATTCTTGCAAGGGCGAAATATCAAACCCTACGGAAGTGCAGAAGCCGTCAGTTTTTTGATTTTGTTTGAAAAGGGTTGGACACAGAAAGAACAAAAATTTGACAATGAAGCAGATGCTTGGAATTATTTACAAGCACAATATCCTTCAATTGCGGAATGGTTAGAACCATATGCCGAAAAAGGACGAAAACGAACTGACAAGGGCGATTTCTGGTGGGAATTGAGAGCTTGTGATTATTACGAGCAGTTTGCAAAGCCTAAAATTATGTATCAGGCATTTCAGGTTAAACCTTGCTTCATTTATGATGAAAATGGCTTCTATTCAAATAATTCCATGTGGTTTATACCCACGAATAGCAAAGCCTTGTTGGCCATACTAAATTCAAAAATGGGTTGGTGGTTAATAACCAAGTTCTGTACACAAATACAAAATGGCTATCAATTGATATGGAAATACTTTAGCCAAATACCAATTCCCGATTGTGGTGTTATTTCAGCATTGGATTCTCTTGCTGAAGAAATGCTTACGTTGAATAAAGACATACAGCAAAAGCGCAGTCGTTTTCTTCGTCGTTTGCAGGAGAATATGTCGGGAATCAAGATCAACGGAGCATTGGAAACTTTCGACAATCTAGATTTTGCAGGCTTTGTGGCAGAACTCAAGAAACAGAAAATCAAACTCACTCTTGTTCAACAAGACGAATGGGAAGAATATTTTAATCAATACAAAACCGAATGTCAGTCCCTCAAAGCCCAAATTGCCGCCACCGACAAGGAAATTGATAAAATGGTGTATGAGTTGTATGGGTTAAGTGAGGAAGAGATTGAAGTTGTGGAAGGGAAGTAAAAAGCTTATAATTACGAACATTATAAAAAACATATACATATTATGGAAGAAATTACTGACAATAATTATACTTTAGAGAAGCATTTAAAATGTTTATCTGATAATGATAAAGAATACGAATTGTTGTATTCAATTTGGGATCTTAATAAGAAAAACTTGACTCAGGGATTAAATGTCGTTTCTATAAACTATCCCAATTTTAGTTTACATGATGCAAGTCACTCTTATTCTATCATTGACAATATTCAGAGTTTTTTAGGCACAGAACGTATAAAGTGCCTAGGTGCTACTGATACCTTTTTGTTGTTGATGGCAAGTCTTACACATGACATAGGCATGATATTGACATATAAAATGATAGAAAAAGAATGGGCCAAATCTGATTTCGAGAAAATGTTGGAGAATATTTCCAATAGTGACGATATAGTAGTGTCAGATGCTGCAAAGTTAATTATGCGTTTTTATAAAGAAAAACCGGATAAGTGTAATGACTATGATGGATTTAAATGGGCTTTGGAGATTAAAAATGCTGTTGTTATCATAACTGCAGAGTTGTTTAGAAATAAACATGCGAAATTGAGTGCAGAATATCTGAAGACAGATACTGATTTTAAAAAACTTGCTGAAAACTATCATGCGGATCAGTTACCTAATAGATTTGTTGATCTGTTGGCAAATGTAGCATATTTGCATGGACAAAGTTTTGATGAAGTAATGTCTCAATTATATTTTAAAGCAGACGGTTTTAAGAGGGACTATATTCATCCTCGTTTTATTGCATGTATGGTGAGATTAGGTGATTTGCTAGATTTTGATAGCAATCGATTTAATTTATATGTCAACGCTTCTTTGAAGGAAATGCCAGAAATATCAAAAGTTCACCAATTGAAACATGCTTCTGTGAAACACAAACTAGTTTCTCCAACAGCAATTGAGGCTGAATTAGATTGTCCTGATGAGAAAGTGTATCGAGTCTCGAGAAGTTGGTTTGATTGGTTAGAAAAAGAGGTCAACAATCAAAGTCGTGAATGGACCAATATTGCCCCAGAAGAAATAGGAGGGTTGCCACCTGTGATCAGTAAGGATAGCATTAAGATTCTTTATAATGGAATACAGGCGAAACCAGAGCTTCTTAATTTGAGATTCACAATGTCTCAAAAAAAGATGTTCGAAATCATACAAGGTGGAGGAATATATAAAGAACCTGGATTTGCATTTATTAGAGAAATTGTTCAAAATGCTTTTGATGCGAGTAAGCTACAGATGTGGACGGATATTTGTTCCGGTTTTTATGATTCATATTTTGTTGAGCAAAGCAAACGAATTGAAGATGTTATCTTTCCGGACGATATTATGCCAATGATTTATAACCAATATCCAGTAAAACTTTCGATAAAGTGGAAAGATAAGGAAAAAAACGTCTTATGTTTTGAATGTGAGGATCGTGGAACAGGCATCTCAGAAGCAACTTTATTAAGAATGACCCAACATGTTGGAGAAAGTCATTCGAAAGACCCCGATTATAATAGTGTATATCAATCAATGCCATATTGGCTGAAACCTACAGCAGCATTTGGAATTGGTTTACAATCTGTTTTTTTTGTTGCACCTACTTTTGAGGTTGAAACTTCTTACCCTGGGGAAAAAAGTAAACGGATCATTTTCAGATCCGCCGCAGAGAATCAATATAGTTCCATCGTTGAAGAAAATATTGAGCGAAAAAGAGGGACAACCGTAAAAGTTGAAGTTCCCAAGGAACGATTCAGCGAATTGTTTGGGACTACTTTTAGCTGGGATGTCTTAGGGAAAGTGGATGTCTTTAAGGGTGAAGGAGATGATGTGTACTTAGCAAAAATCGACGAGTTTGTATTAAACACATTCAGAGGAATAGAGTATTACGTTTTTCAGTACGAACCAGAGAATCCTGAAAGAAAATTCTCTCTAATAAACAAAACAAATGATTGTGCTACCGCATATCTGTCTGGAGATTATAAAGTTGCATGTGGATTCCAAGATGATTATCTATTATTCAAGATTTCTGAAAAGAAGTACGGGTCTGCTTTTACAATCTGGTTTGATAAAGAACTAAGTAACTACCATCTTCCGCAAAGACTTTTCCTTCGAGATGTTCTAGTTTCTAATGCAAAATTTAATTACTTTCTAACAGCACATTCGGGATTTGAGTGGAATTTGCACAATCAGACAACTGACAAGATAGTGGACTTATCACGTGATAATCTCACCTATAATGGAAGACGATGGATTTCTGACACTCTGTTAAACATACTTTTCCCAGATTTTATTAGAATTATCGGGAATATATTTAAAGAAATGTATAAAAAAAGGGGAAACAAAAAGCACGATTTGGATGCTCAATATTTAAACTATTGTTTAACAGCAATGGCTTGCCGTATTGATTCCTGTGAATCATCTGTTCTAGAAAAAATAAAGCTTCCAAGTAATATAATTTCTTACAATAATAAAGAGATAAATGCAAAAAAATTTTTTGAGAGTTCTTCGTTATATTTGGTCGGGGGTTTTAAAACGAATGGTTATAATACGATAATCCCAGAGGAACAAAAAAGGATCGAAGAGGAATTCGGGAGTTTGTTAAAAAACAAAGTGGCCCTTTGGGGAGACGATTTTTTGGGCGTTGCTTTGATGTTTAATTTTATGTGCACTGAAATCATAGAATATAACAATCGTTGTTCAATATACAAACTTGATAAACTTGATAGTGATGATTCCAAATCTTATAGGCCTAATCTTGTCACATGTGGTAAGGAGACAGAATATTTGCTTAAGTTAGAGCAATTGGATTATTATCATGGTTCACGTAGTGCGATATTTGGTTTAAAACAATACTCGACAATTGTGGTTAAACGAAATTATATTTCAGGTTTTGAACATTTTCCTAATTACAGCAATTGTTACATCTATTCTCCTTTCTCAAAAAAAGGGCAGGTGGACGATTTGCTTAATTCAACAATAAATATGAAAGATGATGAGATTCGTAATTATATAAGAAGTAAGTTAGGAGAATACATCACTCCATATATGATTCATGTTGTCAAAAGAGACAATATTAATGATAATGTGACAGAGGATCAGATTAAAGAAGGGTATATTTCATTAATGTCTGATTTCATAACATTGAAAAGAAATTATTGATTGGAAAGATGATGCTTGTGTCCAAACGCCCTCTGCAACCCGATTGACCTAATAAATAACAATATATGATTCACACTAACCTTCCCGTCCCCGACACCATCGCCTACCTCGAATCCCTCCGCAACGAGAAGCAGCGGGGTGTGCTGATGCGGTTCTTCAAGACGGGGCCGGGACAGTACGGCGAGGGCGACGAGTTCCTCGGGCTCAAGGTGCCGCAGACCCGCGAAATTGTAAAGGCCGCCGCCAAAGATTTTCCGCTCAGCGAGGTACCCGAACTGCTCATGTCGAAGTGGCATGAGGTGCGGCTCTGCGGTCTGCTGATCCTCGTAGCAAAATTCGAGAAACTGGCCACAAAACGACTGGCCAACAATGCGGAAGCGGCACGTCGGCGAGACGAAATCCTCACCCTGTATCTGCAATATGCCGAAAGGGCCAACAACTGGGATTTGGTGGATTTGTCCACCCACAAGATATTGGGCAACTGGCTGTTACTTGCCACTTTCCTCGGCGGTAACGAGCTGGATATGCACGAGGATTACAAGGTGCAGGTGATGGACGAGCTGGCCGCCAGTCCCTGCCTCTGGAAGCAGCGGATGAGTATGGTATGCACGTGGAAAACCCTGCAACAAGGCGACTCGTGGTGGTGTTTGCGCTATGCGGAAGTACACCTGCACCACCCGCACGACCTGATGCAGAAGGCGGTCGGCTGGATGCTCCGCGAGATGGGGAAACGCATTGATATGGACCTGCTGCGAGAGTTCCTGCAGTTGCACGCACACGAAATGCCCCGCACCGCCCTTCGCTACGCCATCGAAAAGATGGATGACGAGGAACGGAGGATGTGGTTGGAAATGTGAAATTCGAAATATTACGTATTTTTGCGGATTAAAAAAACAATGAAAAAACAAGAGAAATTTTCGATAGCGAAACGGCTGAAAAGCTTCACATACGCGTTCAACGGGCTGAAGGTGCTTCTCCAAGAGGAACACAACAGCCGGATACATCTGTTCGCGACGGTCTGCGTCGTCATCGCGGGCGCGCTGCTCAAACTGTCGCTGCTGGAATGGGCGGCCGTCGCGTTTGCCGTCGGACTGGTCTTCAGCGGCGAGATCTTCAACTCGGCCATCGAGGACCTCTCCGACGTGATCTGCCCCGAACGCGACGACCGCATCAAGAAGGTCAAAGACCTGGCGGCGGCAGCTGTACTGGTGAATGCTATCACTGCAGCCGTCATCGGGATCCTCATTTTTCTTCCCAAAATCATCGTCTTATTTCAATAAAACTTTAAGAACGTTCTGTAATAAACCTTCTGCTCTTCGGTGAATAGAGTTTGAATAGAGTTACACCAGAGTTAGAGTTAGACCAGAGAGAGCTTTTTTTGAACCGTTACGGCAATAGGGCTCCTGAAAGTAACTGCAAATTCTGCGGGAGAATTATCAGAAAAAATAGTACTTTTGCGCCTGAATTCAAAGAACAATCGTATGAAAAGTCCCAAACTGATGCTGCTCCTTGCAGTCGTGACGCTGACCGCCGTCTCCTGCGGTTCCAAGAAAGAAACCCCGAAAGAGGAAGCCCCCAAGATGCTCGTCCTCTACTACTCCCAGACCGGCAACACCAAGGCCGTAGCGGTGGAAATCGCCAACAAGCTCGGTGCCGACATCGAGGAAATCACGATGGTGGAACCCTACGACCCTGATTTCCAGGCGACCATCGACCGTTGCAAGAAAGATCAAGAGCAGGGCATCCTCCCTGAGATTCAGCCCGTCAAAGCGGACATCGCCAACTATGATGTCATCTTCCTCGGCTTCCCCGTGTGGTTTGGGACGTACGCGCCGCCCGTGACCACCTTCCTCAATAGCGCTGACTTCAGCGGCAAGAAGATCGTGCCCTTCTGCACCTTCGGCAGCGGCGGACTGGAGTCCAGCGTGAAGGACTTGGCGGTGGCTGAGCCGGGCGCGGAGATCTTGCCCGGCTACGGAGTCCGCGCCGCCCGTCTGGAGGCGATGCCCAAGGAGGTGGACAATTTCTTGATAGCCAACGGATTCCTTGAAGGCGAATATGTCCAGTTAGCGGACTTTCCCGTGCAGCACGAGGCAAGCGCTGACGAGGCCGCCATCTTCGACGCGGCTGTCGATGGTTACCCGATGATCCACGCCAAGGCCAAGACGGTAGCCTTCCGCGACCTTCCCGACGGCACCGAATACCTCTTCACCGCCGTCAACCTTCCCCGCGAGGACAAGCCGGACATGCCCACCGACGAAATCCAAGTTTTTGTGACGGTGGAGAAAGACAAAGCGCCGGTGTTCACGAAGGTGATTCGATAGTTTGCTTTCCCGCGGAACTCGCTGATTTGCGCTGAAAGGGTTTGCGATGTTTCGCGAAGTCTGCGGGAAAAAATTACGGCAAACTGCAACCTTTTGCCAATTTTGTGTCATTATTGTAAAGTTGTTTAAATGAACTCAATATGAAAAACATCCCCCTTGTGCTGGTCATTCTTTCGTTGCTGTTCTCGGGCATAGCGCAGGAGCGCGAAAACCGTGACTATCGTGCTGAACTTGACCTGCGGGGCGGTTTCCCCATCTTTGCGCTCGCACCTGACGGAACATGTTGGCTGACATCGGGGCGGGGCAAAGTCTATTACACCGATGACATCCACTCCGACTGGCATTGCGCCTCACCGCTCTTTCTCGTTAACGATAACACTTGGATAACCGTAAATCAACTCTCTTTTATAGACACGAACACCGCCATAGCCGTCACATACGACGAGTGGGGAAAATGGAGTCATTGCTATCGCACTGAAAACCATGGCAAAAGTTGGTTTCAGCAAGCCGTAAGCAGTAATGTGGTTCTCCGACAAGTTTGCACAGATGCGCAGGGTCATATTTGGTTGACTGGATCCGGCAAAGAAGCTGTTCTCTACTATTCCGAAAACCATGGCGTAACCTTCACACCATTGGAACGGCCGGTTATTTCAACAGATTGGGTAAATGTCACGGCATTTGACATGCGCGACGGACTGTACGGCTTAGCTGGAGTCAACATCAAGCACGACACTTTTCCGCTCATGCTGACGGAAGACAATTGGCGCACTTCAAAACGGATTCCCTCTCCGTTAGGAGAAAGCAAAGAAATCAACAAAGTATTGATATGGAATGATTTATGGGTGATTCGGCAAGGAAGGGAGGTCTATTACTCCTCTTCTCAGAATCTTCAGTGGCAGCGTTTTCCGGTCAAGGTCACGGATTTTTATCCCGACAGGGAACGCGGACATCTGATTGCCATCACCGACAATCTCAATGTGGTTGATTTCAGTTCCCCCACGGATTACCGGCCTTTCACCCGCGAACCGCTGCCCGCAAAGCCTGCAGAGGCCGCTGTCTATCACGGAACGCTGTATGTGTGGGCGGTCGGATGTGTTCTATGCAAGGTGGACGAGAACGGGGTGATAGTCGCTCCACGTGGCTATACCACGGAGGAGGGCATCGAAAAACCTTATATGGTAAGGGACTGCGGCCAGCAGCTTTGGGGCGTTGACTTCCGCAACACACTCTGCTTCGCCGACAAATCGGATGGCAGATGGTATCGCAAGCAGCATCTCCCAATGGATGTCGAAACATTCAAACTATTAAGTGACAGTGTGGCGCTGTTTTGGGACGGGCAGCGGCATTACACGTACTCCCTTGCCGACGATCAGCTGCGTCCTTACACCCTTTCCGCGCCTTTGGAGGGTTTTCTGAAAGCACCGATAATCGAGGTCGTTCTCTGCGGTGGGCTTACCAAATATCGTAGAGACACGGTCCGTTATCTTGTCACATCTGACGGCGATCTGCAGGCGAGCCATGCCACGTTGGTCTTGGACCAGTATGATCCGTGCTTTCCGAAAGCCAACGCCAAATACAAACGGAAAAGCATAAAGTTCCCGCATACCGCCAGTCGTCACGAATTGGACAGCATCCTTCGCGACATCAACCGCGACTACGCCCGCATTCCCAACATCGCCGAATTTCAAATCGCTGAAAAAGACCGCCGGAAATACTACAAACTATTGGACGAATTGGACAAAAAGGACATGATGTATGTGTACCCCAGAAGAAGAACTAATGCTTTTGATTATGATTATGCGGAGAATTTCTACCAATCAGTGCCAGATCGAATCGACACGCTGAGTGCCAACACAGTACGGAAAATCCTGTACAAAGATGAAAATTGGAGGACGACTGGCGGAGTCTATTGGTTCGAGGTTCAGGTCATCAACAGCCGTCATGACACGCTCAGTTTTATCCATTTCAATTTGCGTAACGAATATGCCTGGTTCATCCCGTGGTTGACGGAATACAACGGCATACCGTTCCGGTGTTACAGCATGGCACTTTCACGCTGGGTGTCGGAGTGCCTTCCAGAGAAGTTTCACGTCAAGGGGAGTTTCGACAACGCCCGTTTCCTGCTGCAGATAGCGGACTATCTCTGGAAGCGGGAGGAATAGGGTTTACGGTAGTTTCCAAAATCTTCGGGAAAATCAATAAAAGTGTATTTTCGCGGCCTCTTATCAAACAAATTTCTAAACGTTAAAAAATGAAAGAAAAGACTGCATTCATCACTGGGGCCAACAAAGGAATCGGATTTGGCATTGCGAAACATCTCGGCCTGAGCGGCTGGAGAATCATCATCGGGGCGCGGAATCAAGAGCGTGCGGAGAAGGCCATCCGCGAGCTCACCGCCTTGGGCATTGATGTGCCCGGATGGGTATGCGTGGAGCTGGCCGACCTTGCGAGCGTGGAAAACGCCGCCCGCGAGCTGAACGACAAACACCCTGAACTTTCGCTGTTGGTGAACAACGCCGGTATCCCGGGTGACATGGGCGTGGACAGCCTCCATACGGAACTCAGCGACATCCGGGAGACCCTTGACGTGAACTTCGTCGGCACTTTCGCGCTCACCAAGCTGCTGATGCCTCTGCTTGCGAAGAACCACGGCCGGATTGTCAACGTCACCGTGCCGTCGGAAATCAGTCCCTACTGGCATCCGTTAGCCTACGTGACGAGCAAGGCCGCCCAAAACGCCATGATGGGTGTGATGGCCATCGAGTTCCAGCAAAACAACACCCCGTTGGAGATTTTCTCGGTGCACCCGGGTCCCACCACCACCGACCTCAACGGCAACATGAGTCTCCC
>JAEEGK010025004.1_pt1 | contig 12315 bp, 9 predicted proteins | sample 8958771 | NCBI WGS metagenome assembly JAEEGK01 (sample SAMN16246547, study PRJNA631951) | gut metagenome | biome: gut microbiome; feature: rumen; material: SC-attached | host: Bos | place: Iran: Karaj | collected 2018-10 | reverse complement strand
TTTGTAGAAGTTAAATTTATTCATGGATTAAATCAAGTTGGTCATATTGAAGATTTTGTTGTTGATAAAGATTATAGAGGATTTAAATTAGGAAGAAAATTAATGGATACTGCTAAAAATTATTGTAGTCAAAATAATTGTTATAAAATTATTCTTGATTGTGAAGAAAAGTTAATTCCTTTTTATGAAAGGTTTGGATTTAAAAGAAAAGCTAATAGTATGCAACTTTATTACATCTAAATTATTAGATTTTTTATCATTTTTTGATTTATTATTAGATTTGTTTTTTTTTTGGGGGTTATAATTTATCCTCAAAAAAATCGTTTTTGAATATTATTATATTTTTTCTCATTCTTTTTTATTTTATTTTTTTTGTTAATAAAAACAAAAACTAGTTATAATTTTTTTTTTACTTTTTTATATAAGTTTTTAAAAAATAAATTCTATTTTAAATATTATTTATTAATAAAAAAAATTTAAAAATGAGAAATAAATTCAATTTAGATGAATGTTTAATAGGAAATGGAATAAATAGAAGAGAAATATTAGAAAATAAATATTTTATAATTAATGAAATATATTATACTGAATATACATCAGCATATACTGGAATTGAAATTAAAAAAGTAAATAATAAAATTAAAGAAATAAATGAAAATACTCCTTTATTAATCAGATATGTTAATAGAGATTTTTTAAAAAGAAACATTTTTTCAGAATTAGAGTTAAAAGATGATAGACTTGAAAAATTATTTAATTCATTAAAAAATGATTTTGTAGAATATCAAAAAATTGAACATACTAATTTACAAAAATTAATAGATTTTATACAAGATGAAAAAGGAATTTATTTCATATTAGAATTTTTTGATTATACATTAAAAGATTATATTAAATTAGAAGTAGAACCATTAAAAAATACAAAATATCCAATTGAATTAGATGTAAGAAAATTTATAGTTGATATTTTTAAATGTACAAATGATATTCATGAAAAAGGATTATTTTTTGGAACTTTATTAAGTCCAAATGAAATATTTTTAAAAAAAATAACTAATAATGATACTACAAAAAATAATTATCAAGTAAAATTACCACATCCTTTTTTATCATATATTTTTACTTTATTAGAATTAAAAGTTAATTTAATGAATAATAAATATCCTTTACATTTTCCACCAGATATTTATGATATAATTAAAAAAAGACAAACTGATAATTTTGAAAGTTTAAATTCAATTTTATCCTATTTAGATACTCCATTTGATACTTGGACTTCTGGATTTTTAGTTTATCAAATGTTATTTGTTGATATTCCTTTTTCTTATATGCAATTAGAAAGTAAGAAAAGTAATAAAAAAGTTGAAATTCAAGAATATCAATATGAATTATTTCCTTGGAAAATTTCATATGAAATATTAGTTTTAATTACTAGTTGTTTACAATATCATAAAACTAGTAGAATTCAAAATTTTGATTTAACAAATTTAATTAGAGATATTGAAAGAGGAAATGAAAAAAAAACTCAATTGAAAAATGATTTGAGATTAAGAATTGAAAATATGAGTAAAGAAAAATTTCCAGTTAAATTCAATATTTATGAACAAAATCAAGCTAAATCTTATGAAAAAAAAAATAAATAGAAATGAATTAAAAAAATTACATTAAATAAAAATAAATTAATTTTATTATTTAATATTTAATAATAATTTAATAATAATATTTCACTTTTTATAATTTAAAATTTAAACTTTAAATAAAAAAAATTATAATTCATTTATAAAAAAATATTAATATAAATACCAATAATATAAATTTAAAAAATTAACTAAAAAAAAAAATGCAAGTTAAAACTAATAAAAGAAAGTCAAAAAAAGAATCAAAAAAATCATCATCAGACACATCATCAATATCAAATTCAGACTCAGAAGAAAATAAAAAAGACTTAAATTCTTCAAATATAAAAATAACTAAATTAATAATAGAAAATTTCAAATCATTTGAAGGGCGCCATGAAATAGGATTATTTCAAAATTTTACAGTTGTAATGGGACCAAATGGAAGTGGGAAGTCAAATATAATTGATGCGTTATCTTTTACTTTAGGAATGAATAATCATTTTTTAAGAACTAAAAATTTAAAAGATTTAATTACAAAATCAAATTTATCTCAAAAAAAAAATTGTAGTGTTGAATGTATTTTTATTGAAAATAATAAAAATGAAATTATATTTAAGAGAAATGTCACTTCACAAGGAACAAATCAATATTTTTTTAATGGAAATAAAATATCATCTGAAGATTACTTTGAAGAATTAGAAAAGAGAAAAATTCCAACTAAAACTATGTATTTTATATTAAGTCAAGGCGCAATTGATTCTTTATTTTCTAAAAAAAATAAAATTTGTGAAACAATTGAATTATTATCTGGTTCTTTTAAATATAAAAATGAATATGAAGAATTAAATAAAAAAATTGCTGACTTAGATATTGAAATTAATAAATTATCAAATGAAATTAATACTTTAAAAGATGATAAAAATAAAGTTAAAAATCAAATTGAATATGAAGAAGCTTATAATATTTTATTAGGAAAAGTTAATAAATTAATCAAACAAATTTATTTATATAGATTGTTTGAACAAGATAACATTAAAGTTAGTTGTGAAGAAAGATTAGAAGATAATAAAAAAGAAATTGAAAAAGTTGAAAATGAAAAAATTGAAGTGATTGAATCAATTAAAGAAGGAGAAATGAATTTGAAAAAAAATGAAAATAAAGAAAATGAAATTTCAGAAGAGAATTTAAAATATAAAAATAATTGTTTATTGGCTAAAAATAAAATATCAATTGTTGATACAAAAATAAAAGAATTAGAAACAAAAATTTTTAATAAGATTTCTTCTTATAATCAAATGAAAAATGACTTGAACAAAAAAAAAGAAAAGAAAAAAATGTTACAAAAAGAAAAAGATATAATTGAAAAAGAAATAAAGAAAATAAAAGGAATATTAGAAAATGATGTTTCATTTACTTCATCAAAAGTATCAAAAGAACAAATTGAAGAATATAAAAAAATTTCCCTTTCTTTACAATCAAATACAATTTCAAGTATTAAAAAAAAAGAAAATTTAGATAATCAATTTATGGAATTAGAAAATAAAAAATCTTTAATTGAAAAAACAATGTCACAAATTGAAATTGAAAAAGGAAAAATAAATGAAGAAAATAAAATATTATCAACAAATATTTTTGAATTAAATGAAAATTCAAAAAAAATAGAAGAAGAATTAAACAAAATTAAAGATAAATATTCAAAATTATCAGATAAAAAACTCCAAATTGAAAATAGTTATAATTCATGTTATATTGAATTACAAGATAAAATTACTGAATTATCAAGATATGAATTAAATACTTTTGAAAATAATAAAAGGAAAAAAATTTCAGAATTAATGAATCAAAATGAAAAAGTCTATGGTTTTTTATATGAATTAATAATACCATTACAAAAAAAATTAGAATTACCAATTAAAGTTTCTTTAATTAAATATTTAAATTATTTGGTTGTTGAAGATTCAGAAACTGCATTTAAAGTAAGTGAATTTTTAAAAAGAAAAGATTTTAATTGTGATGTTTTAGTATTAAATAATATTCCAAAAAAAGAAATTGATGAGTCATTGAGATTAAAATTAGGTAATATGGGAAATTTAATAATTGATTTAATTGATTGTAGAAAATCAGGTTTAAAGAGTGCTTTAAATTTCTTTTTAAAAGATACAATTTTATGTCAAAATAAAAATCATATTATGGAATTAAGAAAAAGAAATTTTAATACTATTATTTTATTAGACGGAACAGTTTATAAACAAAGTTCTATTAGTGGGGGAAATTATAAAAATTTAAGTCAGTTTACTTTTAATTATAATAATTCTAAAGACAATTATATTGATGCTTCAAAAAATTTAAAAATTGAAATTGATACTTTGACTATTAGATTAAAGGAAATTTTAACTCAAAAAGATAATTTAGAAAATGAATCTTCTTTAAAAGTTAAGATTATTGAATTGGAAAATAATTTAGAAATGAATAAAAAAAATATTCAATCAAAACAAAATTTATATGATAGTCAAAGACAATTATTAAATGAAAAAGAAAAAATATTTTCTAATTGTGAAAATTCTATTAAAGAAATTAATGATAAAATTGAAAATATAAATAATGAAAAAGATAAAATTGATTATGAATTAAATAGTGTTAAAAAGCAATTTTTCACTGATTTTATGAGTAAAAATAAATTAAAAGATTTAAAAGATTTTGAACCTTTTTCAATTAATGAAGTAAAAAGATTAAGTTATGAATTAAAAGAAAAAGAAGAAAAATCACTTTTAATAGAGAATAAAATAAATAATATTAATAACTTTGAACAAACTTTAAATAATTTAGATACTCAACTTGAAATTGATAAAAAGAATAAAAAAGATTTAGAAAATGAAAAAGAAGAATTAAAAAAAGAATATGAAAAAATAAATAATGAGTATGAAAAATATAATAAAGAACATGGTAATAAATTAAATAAATTACAAGAATTAAAAAATGAAATATCAAAAAAATATGAAGAATTAGGAAAAAAAGATAAAAGAATTAGAGCATTATTAAAAGATAAAGTAGAAACACAATATAAAATAACATCATCATTAAATAATAAAAAACAAATAATCTTAGAAGTAAAAACAGATAATGATAAATTATTAAAAGATTTAGGTGAAATATATCAAAAATCTTCAATAATATTTCCAATAAATTTCAATATCGAAGATTTTATTTTAAAAAAAGAATTTGAACCAGAGTATAATTTAGAAAATATAATAATAGATTATCATGATATAGAAAAAGAAAATAAAAATTTAAATTTAGAATCAATAAATCAATTAATAAATAAAAAAAAAGAAAAACTATCAACATATTTAGAAGAAATACAACATTATATAAAAACTTTAACATTCAATGAAGAAAATTCTGAAAAATTAAAAGAAAAAGAAACAGAATTAAATAATAATAAAAAACAAATAAAAATTAAAATAGATGACTTAATAAAAAATCAAGAAAAGCAAAAAGAAAGATTTGCAAAATTGAAAAATTTACGTAAAAAAAAATTTGAAAATTACTTTAAAAAATTACAAGAAGCACTTAATAAAACATATAAAAATTTAACCCAATCTGAAAATAATCCAGGAGGAAATGCATTTATATATTATACAAATAAAGATGAACCTTACAATGGAGAAATTTTTTATTTACCTACTCCACCAGGAAAAAGAGTAATTTATGATATTGAACAATTATCAGGTGGTGAAAAAACAATTGCAATACTTTCTTTATTAGTTTCTTTACAAAATATTTCTGAAACTCCTTTTTTAATTTTAGATGAAGTTGATGCTTATTTAGATCCTTATCATGAATTAATGGTTGAAAAATTATTTAAAAAAATTAAGGATTTTAGTCAAATTATTATTGTTACTCATAAAAGTAATATTTTTAGATCTGCTGAATCATTACTTGGTACTTACTTTAATAAGAAAAAAAATAGTTCTATTCCAATTTCTCTGAATATGAAAGAAGTTTATTAGTTTTTTTTTTTTTTGAATAATTTTATTAAATTTTAAATTATTTTTTTTATTTGAAAAATTAAATATATATAAAATTAATTTTTCTTATTTTTTTTGAAATATAATATTAAACGGGTACTATATAAAAAAGAATTGAATTATAGGAATTTAAATTAAATATATTCTTTTATCTTTTATTTGTCATTGATTGATTCTAAATCTTTTATTAAATCATTATAATTTTTTTTAAATGATTCAATTTCATTTTCTTTTTCTTTAATACTATTATCCATATATTCAGTATAATCAATTAATTGTTGTTTAAGATCAAATATATTTTTATATGTTTTGATTTTAAAATCAGAGCATTGAAATTTTTCAATAAGACTAGATAAAGTGACTTTATTATTAATTTTATAAAGAGAATTATTTCCTAAAAATAAATCATATTCATCTTCCCTCATTAGAAAACTTTTACTAATTTGTGTTTTAAGATCTAATAATGTTGCTTCTTTAGGAAAATTAATTTTTAGATCATGTGAAAATAAAACTTTAACAATAGTATTTTCTTCAGTTTTATTATCCATAAAAAATCTAATAAAAAAAATACAAAATAATAAAAGTTTTTAAAATTAAAAAATAAATTATAAAAAAATGTTAATTAAAAATGGGAATTAAAAATACTAATTGTTGTTATAAAATTCAAAATAATTTACATTCAGAAGTATTATTACCAGAAGATTCAAGTATTAATGAAATTACAGGATATGGATTATTAAAAGATATTAAACCAATAAATGATATTTCTAAATGTTTTGACTTTATTATTTCTGGAGAATATTATCTTCTTCTTTTTAAAATTTCTTCACATTATAATTTAATTGAAAAAATTATTTTAGAATTAAATAGTGATGATGTTTTAGTTTTAATTGAAAATATTATTAATTGGATTAAAATAACTAAATCAATTGAAAATAAAGTTATTAAAGAAGTTAAAATTAATTTAGAATATGGAACTAAAAGAATTCTTTATGAAATTAATTCTTTACATTTAAAAAATAAAATTAAAATTCCTAAAAATATAGAAATTAAATGCTTAGGTGATTTATCTATTATTACACAGTATATTAAATATATTAATTTTCATGGAAAAGAAAATAATTATGAAGAAAATTTTTGGAAAGGAATTTTGAATATTGATAAAGAAATTAAAATTTATTTATATAAAATATCATATAATTTAATTCAAATTAAGTTATTTGTTTCTAATAAAGAAAATGAAAATAAAAATAATGGAAATCAAATAAATGCAAAAAAAAATAGTAGTACAAGACAAGAATCTATCAAAATATATAAAGATGTTGAAAAATTTATAAATGAAATAAATATGAAATATATTGGTAAATAATTGAAAATATACTTTACTAATAAAATGAAATATTATTATAATTAATATAAGTATTTTTATAAAATATTATAAGAATCAAAATTTCAATAATTATATATTTAAACTAGGAATATTATTTTTTAACAAAGATATTAATTATATTTTTAAAGTAATGAACAAAAATAATTTTAAAAATATAAAACATAAAAAATATTTTTGAATTAATATTATTTTATTATTTTTTTAATTTAATAGTATTTCAAATTTTATTTTTATTTAATGGACCTTGCAAAAAGTATAGCACTCCAAAAACAAATAGTAGAAAATTCCAAAAACATAAATCAATATTACACAGAATTTAATAACTGGGTAGAAGATATGAATAAAAAAGATAATATATTAACTCAAATAAAATTAAAAGAGCCAAAAAAAGATCCAATAATAAGTTCAGGTGAAGATGAAAAAGAAAAAAGAGAAAAAATAAAAAATGCTCATTTAGAAGCTCAAATGAATAAATATAAAAGAGACAAAAATTCAATAAAAGATTATTATGATAATTGGGATAAAGTTGATGCAGAAGCAGAATTAGTAGATGTAGATAGTGGAATAAGTATAAATTCAACTTCAAATTATGTTAAAGAATTATATAATGAGAAAAAGAAATCAAATGCTCATTCAAATATTTCTGTATCAATAAAAAATAATAGAGATCAATTTAAAAATCCAAATTCTCAAGTTGAAAAATTAAAAAATGAAGCAAATATTAATTTTGCTATTCAAAATTATAATAAAAGTATTGAATTATATACTTATGCAATGGGTTTAATGCCAAAAGATGATAAAAGTCAATTGACTATTAATTTATATAATAATAGAGGGAATTGTCAAATTAAAATGCAAAATCATAAAATGGGAATTCAAGATTTTAGTAAAGTTTTAGAAATTGATGAAAATAATATTAAAGCTTTATATAGAAGAGGAATTTGTTATAATAATACTGATAAATATAATTTAGCTTTTCAAGATTTAAATAAAGCTTTTAGATTATCAAAAACTGAAAAAGAAAAAGAAATGATAAAAAGTGAAATGGATAAAACTATTGGAAATATTAATAAATTAATACAAAAAGAAAGAGGAAAAATGTTAAATTTTTCTTTTAATGAAAATGCTGAATATAAAAAATTAAATACAATTGATATTTTATCATCTAATCAATTAAGAGATGAAGATAATCTTATTATATTTGAAAAACCAGAAGAAGAAAAAAATAAAAATAACTTAAATAATAATAAAGAAGAAGAAAAAATTGAAAATAAAAAACCAATTAAACAATATATTCCATCAAAACCAATTATTAAAAAAGAAGAAATTAAACAATTTATTTACGATACAACTATGAATAATATTAATGCTTCATCATTTAAATATGCTTTTAGAAATTTAGGAAATGATATTCCAGCTAAAAAAGATTATTTATTAAAAGTAAATCCTGAATTCTTTCCTCAAATTTTTAAAACTGATTTAGATAAAGATACTTTATTAGATATTATTAAATGTTTAAAAATTGTTGAAAATCAAGGTCAAATTATTGATTATTTAAAAGGAATTTCTAAAATTAGTAGAATTAAATTAATTATTCAATTAATTCCTAAAAAACAAAAAGTTGAATTAAATGAATTATTTGATATGTTGGAAAAAGGAGATTATGGAAGTGAGATTATTGCTATTAAAGATTTCTTTTTAAACTAATTTTTTTACATATTATATATTAAAAAATTAGTATAAATGAGTTTTTTTTTATTTTAAATTAAAAATGAATATAATAAATTCAAATCAATTAAATAATAGTAATGATATAAATGAAAATAGTCAAGAGAATAAAAGTAAAAATGATGAAGTAAATTCAAATAATGATTCCTCTTTTGATGAATTTGATGATAGAATTTCTAATATAAGAACTTTAATTGGCAATTTAAATAAAAAAAATAATGATTCATTTGTTGAAGATGATGAAGGAAATAATACTAAAATTAAAAATTTAATAAATTCAATTAATGAAAGAGATTATATTATTCAAGAATTTGAAAATTTATTTAAAGAAATTTTTGAACAAACATTATTTTATAAAACTCAAAATACCGATTTAAAATTATTTTTAAGAGAATATAAAAGAAAAAATGGATTATTAAATACAAAACATTATGAAAAAGAAAAAAATAAAGAAGAAGAAGAAGAAGAAATTGAAGAAAATTTATTAAATGATAATCAAACAAAATTAAAAGGAAAAAAAAAGGAAAATAATTTAAATCAAATTTATATAAATGAAATTGAATCATTAAATAAAGAATTAAATAACTTAGATAATCAAATTAAAACAGATCAAGAAAACTATAAAACAAATATGGAAATTATCCAAAATAAAGTCTCAAACATAGAAAAATTCATATTAAACCAAAATAAATAAATAAAAAAAATTAAAAAAATTTAAAAAAATAAAAAATATAATTAAAAATAATATTCTAAAAAATAAAAATAAATATTATTAACTTATTAAAAATTAATGCTTCGTGAAATTGATTTATCAAAAAAACCAAAAAAAAGTTTATTAAAAAAATCAACAGGAGAAAGAAAAAAATCAAATAAAACAATACAATGGGATTGGGAAACAATAGAAGCACAACAATTAGATATGAAATTAAATCCTCCATTAATGAGAATAGAAGAACCAAAAACTCCATATGATCCATATGAAAAAGAAGATTGTGCATATTTAGAAAAAGTAAGAAGAATGTTTCGTGTACAACCAACAGTAAAAAATATATTTTTTTTAATTTTTTTTATTTTTTCAAAATATTTTTTTTAGCAAGAAGTTTTAGATGATGTCACAAGAGAATTAGAAAAAATTCCAGTAAGAAAAAATTCAAATGAGAATTTAAATAAAGAATTAGTTGATATTGAAACAATAGATAATGAAGGAAAAATTAATATAGAAAAAATTAGTAAAGAACATCGTGATAATATTGAATTTTTAAAAAAAAGGAAAATTGCTTATGAAAATGAATTTGTTCAAGGTGAAAATTTTGTTGAGAAAGGATTAGAAGAAAAATATAAAGATAATAATAATATTGAACTTAGTGAAGAAGATAAAAGAGAAATTGAATTAGATGATAGAACTTTGAAAAATACTATTATTAATAAGTTTTCTCATATTATTTTGAAAAAAGAAAAATATTTGAATATGAATAGAAAAGAATTAATGGATGAGATTTCAAAATTGAATGAAAATAAAGAAAAAAAGAAAGAGAATAATAATGATTTAAAAAAAGAAGATGATAAAAAAGAAAATAATAAAGTTGATGAAGAAAAAAAAAGTGATGAAAAAAAAATAGATGAGGAAAATGTTAAAGATAATAATGATAATGAAAAAAAAGAAGAAAATCAAAAATAATAATATCAATATTAATATAATATAAATTATATAAATAATAATAAGGATTAAAATTAAATTTAAATTAATTAATAATTTTTATTTATTATTTTTTTATATATTATCTTAATTTTTTAATTTAGTTTTAAATTAATGTCATCTCTAATAAATCAAAATGAAAATTTAATTGATAAATTAATTCCAATTTTAGAAAATAAAGGTTTAACATTTCCTAATAAACAAGATTTAATACTTCTTTTAGAAAATAGAGAAATAAATAAAATTTTTCAATTTTTCATAGATCAATATGAGACAAATATTACAAATAAAATAATTAAAAAAAAAGTTAATTTTTATTTGATAAATCAAAATGAAATTGAAAAATATTTTAAGTTAATTGATAAAAAAATATCTTTACAAAAAGAAATAGAAGAAAAGAAAAAGAAATTATTAGATTTAAAAAATAAAAGAAATAATATAATAATTAAGAATCAAGAACAATTAAATAAATTGAAAAAAAACCAAAAAGAAGAATTATTATCAGATATAAAAAATAAAATATTATCATTAGCAATTAATCCAATAGATACATTAAAGAAAAAATTAGAAAAAAATTTTTCAATTGAAAATTATAAATATAATCATTGCTATTTTCAAAATAATAATCCTGAAAATAATATTGATAATGAAACTGAACAAGAAAACTTTAATATAATAGAATTTTTAAATCAAATTTCTTCACAAGTATCTATTTTAAATCAAAGTTCTTTATTAAATCAAAGTAGTTTATCAAAAATTGATAATAAAAAAAATCAATTAATTCAATTACCAAAATTACAAAAAGAAGATGTTCAAAAATATACTAAATTAAATCAAAATACTTTTTTTAGTGAAATAAATAAAATTTTAAAACAGATAGAAACTATTCAAACAAATAATAATTTAGTTATTTCAAATTCAAATATTCAAAAATTAAATGATATTGAACAAGATAATAATATTCTATCTGAAATTAAAAAAGAATATTTAGATGAAATACAAAATGATGAAAAAAAAATTTCAACTGATTTTAATGATTTAATTAAAAATAATTTATATAATGAATTAGAAAATGAAAATAATGAATTAATAAAAATATATAAAATTGATAAAAATATACATAAAAAAATATGTGAAATAACTCTTGAAAAAATATATAAAGATTTATTAAAAAGAAATATTACAAGTACACAATTAATTAATCAATTTATTTTACCGAATTGTATAATTGACCCAGAAACAAATCAAAAAATTAATTATTATAGAAATTGTATTTATACTTATAGTAAATTTAAAAATAGAACTGATAATTTTTTTGTCAAAAGATTACTTCCTTTAAATGTTTTAATTGAAGAAAAATATACTGATTTTATAAATACGATATCAACTGAATTTGACTATTTTAAAAAATTAAATTATAATATTTTTAAAAATGATGATAATAATAAATATTCTTTGAAACTATTTAAATACAATGAAGAAATATTAAAAAAATATCAAATATATAGTAAATTTGATTTATTTACTTTATATTTTAAATTCTTATATAAAAGGAAACTAATTAATAATAATAATCAAAAAAGAAAAGAATTTACCGATATGATATATAATAATAAACAATTTCAATTATATTTAAAAAATGGAAATTACTTATTAGATGGAATGAAAATATTTTTTGGAAACCAAAATTTTAATGAAGAATATAGATTAAATAGTGATGAAGAATACTTATCAATTATACAAGATTTTATTGAAGAATTTAATAATATTGAATATATGTCTTATGTAAATGTATATAAAAAATAACAAAATAAATTAAACAAATATTATAAATTTAAATTAAAAAATTTCAAA
>JAEEGK010025003.1_pt1 | contig 12315 bp, 5 predicted proteins | sample 8958771 | NCBI WGS metagenome assembly JAEEGK01 (sample SAMN16246547, study PRJNA631951) | gut metagenome | biome: gut microbiome; feature: rumen; material: SC-attached | host: Bos | place: Iran: Karaj | collected 2018-10 | reverse complement strand
ATGAATGTTTCTTCATCTATTTTAAATTCTACAGCTTTTTTAAATAACCCAATATCAAATTCAACTCAATATGATGTTAGTATAATATTATCAAATAATAAAATAAAACCTGCACAATTTAAATTAAATAAAACAACTGGAAAAATAATAATTGAATATACCGAAACTAATAAAGTTAGATTTAATTTAAATGACATTTTATCATTACAAAATGAAGAAGATTTAGACCCTTTTTCAATACATAATTCTAAAATAGCTATAATAGAAAAATATGGCCAAACTGTTTTTAATTATAAAAATTATGTTATAATACATTATTATCCAAAAAAAGAAATTAATTCCTGCAATTTATGCAATTTATTTTATAATTGTAGGATTTGTGAAACAAAAAAATTAAGATTTTTTGAAAAAGTAAAATTAATTATGAATATTAATGATATTAAAGAATTAAAAAATGAAATTATTCAAAGATTTGGTTCAATGATGTCACTTTCTAAAATTTTAAATTCTAAAAATAAAAAATTAATATTTTTTACTGAAGGCAAATTTACTGTAGAAAATATTTTTTTTTCTCATATAAAAAGTATATATCACAAATCAAATATTGAAATAGAATATATTAATGATGAAGAAATAACTCAAAATAATATAAATAATATAAATTTAAAAGAAATTGATGGAATAATTATATGTGATGATAATAATTCATTCGTTCATAGAATAATAAATTTTTTTTATAGAAGAAAAGATTCAAAACTTTTCTTTGAAAAAATTCCTTTTGGTTTTATACCATCATCACCAAATACAAATTTATTTGGAGGTGCATTATCAAAATCAATTTTATCAGTAAGTAATGAAGAATATTCTCCAGAATCAGCAGCTTTTTTAACATCAATTGGAGGAATAAAAAGTTTTGATATTATGGAAATTTATTTTCATGAAAGAGAAAAAAGAATATTATCATTAATTAGTCTTCAATGGGCAAATAATGCTAATTTTTATTATAATTTAGAAAATTCTTCTTGTTCTTGTTTTTGTGATTTATTTTTTACTTGTTTAAAAAATAAAGGTTTTAATGCTAAAATTGAATATAATTATCTAACAAATAATGAAAATAATAAAAATGAATATGAAGGTTTATTTAGTTCAAATGGTATTTTTAATAGTTTAATTAATACAAGTAATAATAATAATTCAAATATAAGTAAAAAACCAAAAATTGATTTTAAAAATTTTTCTTATTTTCTCTGTTCTAATTTACCATATATTAATAATGCAATGAATGCATGTCCTTTAAGTAATATTAATGATCAAGTTTTTGATTTAATTATTATGGATAAAGATAGTAGTAGTGGATTTGAATTATATAATCAAATTAAAAATTTACAATATACTGGAAATTATTTTCTTGATAATGAAAAGAAAGTTATTAATATGAATATGAAAATAAATTATGAAAAAGGAAATTATTTAGAAATAATTCCTGAACCTAATGATATAAATAGTGCATTAGATTATTATATTGATGGACAAAGGTATGAAAGTGGGAAAATAGAAATAAATATTATTCCTTCTTTCATTAAGGTATTTTGTGCTATATTTCCTGAGTAATAATAGAATTATAATTTTTTAAATTACTTTTTATAAATTTATTTTATTTATATAAAAATGAAGTTCATTAAATTCAATTTTAAATCTTTTTTTATATCCTTTATACAATTACTATGTTTTATTAAATCAAAAGAAAAAAATTTAAGAATTTTAAATCAAAATAATTCAAATTTCTTAGAAAATAATAATGAATCATGTAATTTAATAAATAAATGTTTTAGTTGTAATTCTCCATTTTCTTCCTGTAAATATGATAATGGCATATGTTCTGAATATAAAAATGAAAATTCTATATACAATTTTTGGTATTCAAAATTAAAATTATGTAATGATATAGATAGTATAAATATAATTGAAAAATATTGTGGGCAATTAATTCATGATAATTCAAATAATAAATTATTAATTTCAGATTCAAAGTTATATGGTAATAATACTATTGATAATTTATTTTGTTCATGGGAAATTCCCACAGATATAAAAAATGTAAAAATTTTGTTTGATGAAATTGATAATAATATTTATTTAGGTTTATATAATTTGAATTCTGAAATTACGTCATTTAAAAATATAAATAAAAAATATTCTAAAAAAATAACATTAAAAAATAATGAAAAAATAAAAATTATTTATTTTCATAATAATAAACCAAATTTAATTCCATTTAAATTTGAAATTACAATAATTCCACCTATTCAATTATCAGCATTAATTTTATATATATCAATTGGAATTATATTTATTTTGATTATGATATTTACATTTTCACTAATTATTTTTCTAAAAAAAACATTTTCAAATTTCATTTTAAAGAATCAAATTAAAAAAAATGAAATTGAAAAATTAAAATCAGTTAAGTATAATAAAGAATTAAATTTATTTAATGAAAATTGTCCAATATGTTTAGATGAAATTATGATAAATTCTGAAATAATTATTTTGGAATGTAATCATGGATTTCATGTTCAATGTCTTATGAAATGGATAAAATATGATATTTTAAATAATAGACATTGTCCTATTTGTAATAAAAATTTTTATAATAAAAAAAGAGTAAACACTACTTCTTCTATTGATTATTTTGCTAATAATAATAATAGTAATTAGAGAAATGTAAATAATCTATTCTTTATAAATAGAAGTTTCACATTTAATAAATCATTTTATATTATTAAATTGATAAATTTATTAGTGTATTTTTTAAAATTTATAAACATATAATTTGTCTAATCAAAAAAATTAATTAAAATATTTTTATATATTTATAATATTTCAAATAAATATTATATAGAATTTTTTAATTTAATTATTAATCATTATTATATTTTCTATTTATTTCCATAATCATATAGTCATCTGAATTTAATTTATAAGTTCTTATTAATTTCCCTACAATAATCTTTTTTAATTCTTGAAAAGGAATTTCTTTTGGCATTCTTATTGTACTTATGTGAGGTAAATTATATTTATAATTTGGACTATAAATTGGAGTACAATTTATATTAAAAATACTTTTTCTTCCGCTCATTTTACTAAAATCAATTGATGAACCATTTATTTTTTTTAATACTTGTGTACTATTTGATTTATTTAATACAGATTTTTTTATATTATTTCTACTTTTATTAAATTTATATAAATTTGGAAAAACATTTAAATTTGATTTAATTTCAGAAATAGTATTTTTTTTATTTATATCATTCCTATCTGTATTAGAAAGTTCACCACTATTTTTATAACTATTATTTTTATGAATAGTAATACTATTAGAATTTATATCATCATTATTATTTTTGATTTGGATTGTTTCATCTAAATTAATTCCTCTTTCTGTTTTTAAAATTGATTGAGATTTACTTTTTGATATATTAGTCATTACTTTTGTTATATTATTATCTATTGAATTATTAGATTGATTATTAGATTTTAATTGGCTACTACCAAAAAAAGCATGATATGAATTTTTAAAAATAGATTTAAAATTTGGATTATATCTTCCAGGATCAGCAGTTATTTGATTTTTTGATAATCCAGTGATTTCTATTTTTTTTTTTAAGTTAATTTTTTTAATTTTTTTTTTAATTTTATTTTTATCATCACAACTTTTATATGTATCATATGTATGATGTAAATTATTAATTTTTGAATATTCTTTTAAATAAGTATCAATTTTTTTAAAATCAATATTAAAGAAATTATTCTTTTTTTTTTGATTTTCTTTCGTCGGTATATCATAATATTCATGAACATGAATTTTTTTATCAATATTTTTTTGAATATAATCTAAACTTCTTTTTTTAAAATAACCATTCATAATTCTACCTAATTTACTATATTGATAATCAATTGGTTGAATTCCTTGTACAATAGAAATAATAGAATCTTTTTCATAACTTTCAATCATTATTAAAAAAAAAATAATTATTAATAAAAATATAACAATTAATTAAAAATGGGTTGTTCATCAGATAAAGTAGCAGAAGAAAAAGTAGAAGAAGAAGTAATTCCAGAAGCAGTTTATGATGAAGAAATTGAAATTAATTTAAATGAAAATCCCTTTGCTCAAAATTTATTTAATAATGATAATAATAATGAAGATAATGGAAATAGAAAAATAAATGATATTAATGATGTTCCAGTTTATGATAAATTTGATGATATTCCAGTTGGTTCAAAAGGAACTACAATGAAAAGTTTATCTGATTCAAGGGGAACTACTCTTAAAAGTACTGGTAAAAATACTAAAAAAAAACCTTTAACAAATTCTGAATTATCAAAAAGATTTTATCTTGGAGTTTATTTTAATTATAATAATAGGAGAATGAAAGCTTTTCAAAATGCATTTGAAAGTGATATTAATTTATGTATGAATGAATTAAATGATATTACTTCATATGATCATTATATTAAAACTGATATAAATAAAATAATTGAAATGAAAGAAGTAGAAGCATTTAAAAATTCAAAAAAATTAGAAGAATTAGTTAATTTATCAGAAGATGAAATTGATAGATATATTTTATATTGTAATAATACAATATATAGAACAACATTATATATGATTAAATCTGTTTATATAGAATATCCTCCTAATTTTTCTTTAGAATCAAAAGATAAATTAAAAGAAAAAGCAAGTGAAGATTATATAAATAAATGTAAAGCTGCAATTAAGAATGATTTTACTAAAACTTTTCCAACAACTCATAAAAGGTTATTTATGACTCAGGAATTTAGTAATAATTTTCATTCTATATTATTTGAAATGTGCTTAAGAAATAATCCAATTGGTTATAGTAATGGAATGAATTTATTAGTTGCTTATTTATTAATGTTATTTGGAAATGATGTAAATATGGCTTTTTATTTTTATATGAAATTTTTAGGTGTTACTAGTAAACAATGTAGATTATGTTTTTATGAAATTTATAATGATAATTCTGGATTATTAAAAATGCTACTTGATTTATTTAGAATTAAATTATTCCAATATTTACCACAAGTTGATGATACTATAAATAAATTAAAAATTAAAGATGAAGATTGGATTGAAAAATGGTTTAAAAATATATTTTTAGATTGTTTTAGTTTTGATATGGTAATTAAATTCTTTGATATTGTTTTAGTTAAAGGACTTGATTCAATGATTATTATTGCTTTATGTTTTTGTGATTTAATGAAAGATAAAATTGTTAAATGTACAAATATGACTCAATTTAATAAAATAATTAAAAATGGAGTTGTAACAATTTCAGAAGGTGAAAAATTAAATTTATATATAAATATTTTTAAGGAATTTCAAGCAAAAAAATTCCAAATTAAATAAAAAAAAAAAAATTCTTTGATTTTTAAAAAATTTAATAGGTATAAAATTAATAAGATTTTATTAAGAATTATTATTTTTTTAAATAATTTTCAGTTTTTATATTTAATAATAATATAAAATGGAAGAAGAATTTCCAACAAAATTAGCAGAAATAGGAACATTTAACATGGATAATCTTTTAAAAATATTACAATTACTACATGAAGAAAATGTGAATTTATCAAAAAAAATTGAAAGTATGGATGATATAAAACAACAATTAGGTGATCTTCAAATAAAAACAAGAAAAATAGAAAATCATAATAAAGAAATAGATGAATCATATCAAAATTTACAAAGTAAAGTATTAGAACAAGATACAAGAATGGGTATAATAAATCAAAAACAAATTGAAATTGAAGAAAATTTAGGAAAACATGAAGATAATATAAATAAATTGAATAAAGTTGTTGAAGAACATATTAAAAATAGTCATGAAGTAGATATTAAATTAAGAGATCTTACTATAAGTACTAATAGTATGGAACAAATAATAAATAAAATTGAATATGAATTTGAAACTTATAAAAATGATACTGGAATGAATTTAGGAAAAGATATTGAAATATTAAAAGGTGAATTAACTGAATTAAATCAACAAATGATAAAAAAATATTCTGAAATAGATAAAACTTTTTCAAATATTCAAAAAGGAATACAATATAATATTGAGATGAATAAAAAAATAATTCCTGAGAAAAAAGGATTTGATGAAGAAAAAGAAAAATTAAAAAAGAAAGAACATGTTGATGATGAAGAAGATATAATTAAATTTCTTAATATTGATATAGAAAATTTAAAAACTAAATTTGAAAAATTTGTAAATGATTTTGATAAATCAAATGAAAAAAATATAAAAGATATATTAAGTAATAAAACAAAAATAGAAGAATTAGAAGAAAAATTAGAAGATTTAAATAATGACAATGAAGAAGGAAAAAAGGCAATTGAAAATCTTACAAATAATATGGGAAATATTCCACAAGATAGTGATAATAAATTTGATTTAGCAGATGATGAATTTAATAAAAGAATAAATATTGATTATATTACAAATATATTTATTAATAGTGAACCTTTTAAAAAATTAAATGAAAATGTAAGAATAATAACAAATACTGTTGGTGATAAAATAAGTAGAATTGAATTAGAACAATCAATTAAAAAAACAAATTTAAGAGTTGATAAATTAGAAGATAAAATAAATGATATTAAAGGAGGAGGAAGTAATACATTTATAAATAAACAATCAGGAAATATTTATAATATTTCAAAAGATTCATCTCATAATCAATTTGATATGGATTTCTTAAGTCAAAATTTAGATTCTCAAATTGCAGATCAAATTAAAGCATTATCAGGTGAAATATTAAAAAATGAAGCAAAAAATATTGATTTATCACAAAATCCAATAATTTTAGATATGTTAAATAATATAAATTCACATGGTGATGAAATTAATAAAAATTATAAAAGTATAATTGATATAAGAAATTTATTATTAGCAAATGAAATTGATAAAGAAGTTGATAAAATGAAAGAAAGAACAAGTAAATTAGAAGAAGATAATAGAATGGTTAAATCTAAATTATATGATATTATTAAAAATTTAGATGTTGAAGAAGAAAATGTACCTGATCCTAATCAAGGAGAAACTGTTCCTGCTGCACCTGATCATTCATCTGGAACTACTTTTAAAGAAAAAATTAATGCCTTAACTGCAAATTGTAATAAATTAAATGATAAAATATTTATTTTAGAAAAAAAATTAAATTCTATTAATAAAGGAATTAAAGATGATATTAGACAAAATTTAAAAAATGAAACTGGAAAAGTTATTGAAGATTTTAAAAGGAAATTAGATAGTTTTACAAGTAGATTTGAACATGAATTAAAGAATAAAATAGATCAAATGGGTCTTAGTAGTTTTGAACATAAAATTAATCATAAATTCTATGGTGATTTACAAGGAAAATTAGATAAGAATGAATTAAGGAAAAATAACAATGTTATAAATAGAAAGATTGATTCTTTAGAAAATAAAATAAGTAAAACTTTAGTTGATACAATTATTGATTTACAAATGGATGATGCTCCTTTATTAGTTAAAAAAGGAAGTAAACATGTTGATAAATGTGCATCTTGTGGTCAAAATATTCCTCTTAGTACTTCTACTTATGTTAGTAATGGGGAAATTAATATGAATTTAATGAATAGAACTATTAGTAAATTTAGACCTTCTACAAAATATAATATTAAAGATAATAAAAAGTTACCTGAAATTAATGAGAAAGGTTCTAATAAATGATAATTTTCATTTTTATATTTTTTTATAATAATATATTAAAATTTTTTTATTTTGTTAGTTTCATTTAAAAAAAAATTTTTTTAAAAAATAAATAGAGATATAATAAAATTTAGAAAAAAAAAAAAAAAATGTTAAAAAACAGAAATAAAAAAAAAACAAAAAAAAAAACATAAAAATAAATTTTAAAAAACACCCCAAATAAATTTTTGTTAAAAATTTAACTTAAGAAAGTCTATTTATTTTTTTAATCTTTCACAGAATTCAAGAGTTTCTTTATTAGGTCCTTCAATAGAGAAATATTTAATACCATGTTCCCAATATGGAAGAGGAGTAACTTTATCTTGAATAAATTTATATCCTTTAGCTTTAATAATTTTATGTAATTCATCAATGTCATGAACATCAATAGCAATATGATTAATTGCACCAATTTTCATTGCAGCACCTTCTTTATCATAAATTTCAACAATTAAATTTCCACATTGCATGAAAGCAACTTGTTGTCCATTAGGATTTACTTTGGTACTTGCTTTAGTAAATCCAAGTCCAAGATAAAATTCAACTGATTTGTTGTAATCGAGAGTTGGTACTCCAATGTGGTTTACTCCTGAACAGAAATCTGCTATTTTTGACATTCTTTTTTTTAATTAGTTTTTTTTTTGTTTTATTGCTTTTATAGTGAAATTTATCGTGATTTCTGTATTATTTAAAAATTAATTATTTTTTTTAAATGTGGAGTTAGATAAAGTGATGTTAGGTTTAAGTTTTTTAATTTGTGGTTTGTTTTATGGTTTTTTTTCAGATTTTTTAAATGTTTTTTAAAATTATATCATTTATTTTTCCATTTTTTATATTTTATATTTGTTTTTGTTTAATATTTATTGTTAAAGGAAAGTTTGTTTTTTTGTATATTTATTTCATATTTAATGGATAATTTAATATTATAAAGTGATAAAAAGTATTAATATATCAATTTAATTAATTTATATTGACAATACTTGTTTTTATTTTGTAAAAATTAATTTTTTTTATTAATTTTATTGATAAATATTCTCCATATTTTATTGATTTATTATAAACTTTAGAATTAATAAAAAAAAATAATGTATAATTATAATAAATATTATAAATTTAAAAATTAATATATTTTTTTTTAAAATTTAAAAAAATATAATCATATTTTTAAATGTTTAATTTTTATGTTATTGCTAGTTTCAGCAAAACATATTATATATATCTTATTCTTTTTTTCATCATATAAATAAATTCATTTTCAAGAATAATAAATTAAATCAATTTTTTGATTTCCATTTTTTTTAAAATATTAAATTTATATATATATAATTTTTCTTCTTATTCATTGAATATAAAAAATAAATATTTTCAAATACTATAATTAAAATAATATATATATACAAAAAAATCATTTTATCCTTCATTTTTAATATTTTCAAAAGAAATTTATAAAAATAATATCTATATATTATTAATTTCAAAGAATTATTCTAAAACAATTTTTTATAATAAGCAATTAATCAATTAATGAATGAAAATATATCTTTTAAATTTTTTTTTATTTTATCATTTAACATTTATTCTTTAAAAAATAATCTACTGTTATTTAATAAAATAAAAATTTATTTTACTATCAATTTTTTTTTCCAAAAATTATTTAATTACCAAAATAAAAAAAATATCTTTTTACAAATATAAATATTTGTAAAAATAAAAAAAAAAAATACAATTAAAATGAAAAAGACTTTATTAGTTTTTTTAATAGCATACATTCTCTGTGATGAAGAAGAAGAATGGATTGATACTCCAACTGACCCAACACCAACAAATCCAAATCCAAATCCAGTTTATCCAGAAATCCCATATCCAGATCCTCAAAAACCAGATCCTCAAAATCCAAATCCAGAGAAAAAAGATGAAGAAGATGATTTTGTCGATGTCGAAACAAAACCAACTCAAGAAGATGAAATAAAAGAAGTAACAGAATTTGAAGATGATTTAGAAGATGAATATTATGATGAATATGATGATGATTATGATGATGATCAATATGATGATGATCAATATGATGATGACTATGATGATGATATTGATGAAGAATTCCAAGATGAACAAAAAAAACAAGAAGCCGAAGCAGAATTTGATGATGATCAATATGATGATGATAATTATGATGATACAAATGAAGAACAATCTGATGATGATAAATTCGATGATTATAATAAAGATGATGATGAAGATGAAGATAAAAATTTTGAGAAAACAAACGATGATGATGATGATGATAAAAAAAAAGGTAAAGAAGATTCAGAATTTGATCCAGATAAAGATGAACCAGGTAAAGATGATCCTAGTAAAGAAAATGATGATCAATATAATGGTGATAATTCAGATAAAGATATGGGACCTGGACCTGAAGATGGACCAGGTGGTGATGATGGACCAGGTGATAAAGATGGACCAGGTGATAAAGATGGACCAGGTGGTGATGATGATAGTAAACATGATAAAGATTATGAAGATAATGGACAAAATGATGATGGTGCTAGTGAAAAAGATGATGATGTTAAGGATCCTGGTGAAAAAGATCAATCAGAAAGTGAATGTGGAAAAAATGAAAAATATAATAATAGAACTAAAAAATGTGTTCCTAATTGCAAACCAAATCAACAATTTAATAATTCTACTAAAGAATGTGAAAATAAATGTCCTGATGGAGAAATTTATAATAAAGTTAGAAAAAATTGCAGAAAAAAATGCCCTAAGGGACAAACTTATAATAATGTAACTAAAAATTGTGAAAATAAAATTAAATGTCCTTTAAATCAAAGATATAATTATGGATGGAATAATTGCACAAAAGTTTGTAAACCACTTGAATTTTATAATAGAGCAAAAAAAGAATGTGAACGTATAAAATTTTGTAGACCAAATGAAAAATATAATAATAAGACAAATAAATGTGAAGCAAAATGTGAGATTAATCAAAGATATAATAAACACACAGATCAATGTGAAAAAAAATGTAAAAGAAATGAAAAATATGATAATAAAACTAAAAATTGTGTTAAAGCATGTAAAAAAAATGAAGTATATTTAATGAAAAATGGTTCATGTATTAAACAATGTAAACGTGGAGAAATATTTAATCAAAAAAAAGGACAATGTGAATCTGCTAAACGTTGCAAACCATATCAAAGATTTAATAATATAACTAATACATGTTTTAAAGTTTGTGATAAAAATTTAAGATTTAATCCAAAAACAAAAGGATGTGAAAAAAAATGTCCTTTAAATCAGAAATTTAATAATGCTACTAATAGTTGTGAAAATGCATGTAAAAACAAAAAAGAAATATATATTGTTAAAAATAAAACATGTATTAAAGGATGTAAAAAATATGAAATATTTAATCAAAGAAAAGGAGTTTGTGTAAGAAAACAATTATGTAGACCACATGAAATACTTAATAATAAAACTAATAAATGTGTAGCAAAATGTGAAACTAATCAAAAATTTAATAAAAAATCAAAAGAATGTGAAAAGAAATGTAAAGCAAATGAACAATATAATACCCAAACTAAAAGATGTGAAAATGCATGTCCAAAAGGTGAAGTATTTTATAAGAGAAATAAGACATGTATGAAGAGATGTAAAAAAGGAGAATTATTCAATCAAAAGAGTAAAAAATGTGAAAAATTCAAAAGTTGTAAAAAATATCAAAAATTAAATAATAGAACAAATACATGTGAAAAAATTTGTGAAAAAGATCAAATATTGAATCCTAAAACAAAAAAATGTGAAAAACATTGTAAATCAAATGAAGCTTATAATGAAAAAAATAAAAAATGTGAAACAAAATGTAAAATAAATGAAAAATTTGATAAAATAAAAAAAAAATGTGTAGCAAAATGTAAAAAAAATGAAATGTTAAATGAAAATGGGAATAGTTGTATAAGGAAATGTCCATCTAATGCAAAATATAATAAAAAAACCCAAAAATGTGAGGTAAAAAATAATACCAAATGTAAACCTTATCAAAAATTAAATGAAAAAACTAATAAATGTGAAAGAGCTTGTAAAAATAATGAAAGATATGATCCAAAGATTAATAGATGTACAGAAAGAACAAGAAAATGTAATAAAACTGAAACATATAGTGTAATTAAACAAAAATGTGTTCCAAAACGTAAAAAAGATGAACAAAAAATATGCAAACCTGGTCAAGTCCTCCATAAAAAAACTAAAAAATGTGTTGAAAAACCTAAATGTAAAGAAAATGAAAGATATGTTGATTCTACTAATCAATGTATTAAAAAAGGACATGCTATAGATAAAAAAAAATGTAAAGATAATGAAAGATATAATCCCTATATGAAAAAATGTGTTGATAAAAATGATAGAACTAGATGTCATAAAGGATATAAATATGATGAAAGTAAAAAAACATGTATAAAAAAAGAAGAAAAACCAGATCATAAATGTCCGGCAGGTCAAGAATATAAAAAAAGATATGGAT
>JAEEGK010025002.1_pt1 | contig 12316 bp, 7 predicted proteins | sample 8958771 | NCBI WGS metagenome assembly JAEEGK01 (sample SAMN16246547, study PRJNA631951) | gut metagenome | biome: gut microbiome; feature: rumen; material: SC-attached | host: Bos | place: Iran: Karaj | collected 2018-10 | reverse complement strand
TTCCCGAACACGCTTGACACTACGATCCATCCGGTAGGAGAATATGATACCTTCGTATATACAGGAGACATCCATGCGATGTGGCTCAGGGATTCGGGCGCGCAGGTATGGCCATACATCACCCTGATCAACGATGATCCCGAGCTCAAGAAGCTCATCGCAGGCGTGATTCTGCGCCAGTTCAAATGCATCTGCATCGACCCTTATGCAAATGCATTCTATAAAGAGGAAGACAAGAGGGGCGAATGGGCCAAGGACGTAACGGACATGAAGCCGGGAGTTCATGAGAGAAAATGGGAAATCGATTCCCATTGCTATCCGATCCGCCTCGCGTATAAATATTGGAAGGTATCCGGCGATTCTTCGATCTTCTCCGACCTCTGGATCGAGACGGTCGAGAATGTGCTGAAGACCTTCCATGAGCAGCAGAGAAAGGACGGCGTGGGCCCATATACGTTCATGCGCAACACCACCAGAGCCTTCGATACGCTGAACAACAACGGCAAAGGCGCTCCGGTAAATCCGGTAGGCCTTATAGTGTCTTCGTTCCGTCCTTCCGACGACGCCACTACACTTCAGTTCCTTATCCCTTCCAATTTCTTCGCGGTCACTTCGCTCAGGAAGGCTGCCGAGATTCTTACCGAGGTGAACAAGAGGGAGGACCTTGCAACCCAGTGCCTCGAGCTTGCAGACGAGGTGGAGGCTGCCCTTAAGAAATATGCGACGTACGAGCATCCTGAGTTCGGAACCATCTACGCTTTCGAGGTGGACGGCTTCGGCAACCATCTGCTCATGGACGATGCTAACGTACCTAGCCTCCTGGCTATGCCTTACCTTGGCGACGTTGACATCAACGACCCGATTTACCAGAACACACGCCGCTTCGTATGGAGCGAGAGCAACCCATACTTCTTCAGGGGCAAGGCTGCCGAAGGAATCGGCGGTCCGCACATCGGCTACGACATGGCCTGGCCTATGTCCATAATGATGAAGGCTTTCACCAGCCAGGATGACAAAGAAATCAAGTGGTGCATCGAGACACTCATGAAAACAGACGCCGGAACAGGCTTCATGCATGAGTCGTTCAACGTCGATGACCCGGAAAAATATACGCGTTCATGGTTTGCATGGCAGAACGGTCTTTTCGGAGAACTGATTCTGAAACTCATCAATGACGGCAAACTTGAACTGCTCAACAGCATCAAAGTGAAATAGCAACAACCTACTAATCACAAAAACAACTAAATTTACTATTCAATTACTATTATGAGTGCAATTCAAGTATCTAAACATTGGCTGGTTTCAGCATTCCTATGTTTAGTATGCTGTTTCGGTACCGCCACCGGGGCAGCAGCTCAGGGCAAGTCTTCCCAGACAGTACAGGGTATTGTCACGGATGCTGCCACGAATGAACCGGTTGCAGGCGCTCAGGTTTGGATCAAGGATTCGTCCTATGGTACCATAGCTGACGCGGAAGGCCGCTATTCAATCAAGTATGAAGGCAAATATGCCACCCTTTGCATCTCTTTCTTCGGATACGAAGATGCATTCGTTGAACTTACAGGAAAGAACCAGACCGCAAACGTGGCCCTTAATGAAGGCTCCCTCATGGTCGAGGAGACCGTGGTTGTCGGATACGGCACGCAGAAGAAAGCAAGTGTCGTCGGCGCGATTACGACCATCGCTCCTGACCAGCTCACCGCTCCCGTAGGCAAGCTTTCAAACATGCTCGGTGGTAAGGTGTCAGGTATCATCTCCTTCCAGAACAACGGCGAGCCTGGAGCAAGCTCTACCTTCTGGATCCGTGGTGTATCCTCCTTCTCCGGCGGAAACACTCCTCTCTGTCTCGTCGATGGTGTAGAGCGCTCGCTTGACCTCGTGGACCCTAACGACATCAAGGAGTTCTCTGTCCTCAAGGATGCATCCGCAACCGCAATCTACGGTGTGCGAGGCGCAAACGGCGTTATCCTCATCACCACGCATACCGGTACGGATTCAAAGGCCCAGATAACCGCAAAATATGAAGTTGGCGCCGTTTCAGCCACCAAGATTCCAGATGTGTGCGACGGCCGCCAGTATATGGAAATGATGAATGCTGCCGCAGGATATGAATATTATTCTCCTGAGGTGATGCAGAAGCATCTCAGCGGCGTGGATCCGGATCTCTATCCGAACATTGACTGGATGGACAAGATCTTCAAGCCTATATCTACCAGCCACCGCGCAAACGTCCAGATCACAGGTGGTAACAGCACCGTGAAGTATTATGTAGGTGGTGGTTTCTACAGTGAAGGTGGTCTCTACAAAGAGGATTCATCCGTAAAATATGGCACCGAGATGAGATACACGAAGTATAACTTCCGTGCCAACGTCGACATCCAGGTAGAGAAGAACACTACCCTCAACCTCAACCTCGCAACAATCTTCGAGCAGCGCAACAAACCAGGCACTGACTCAAAGCAGATATTCCAGTACTCACTCATGGTACCGGGCGTACTCTTCCCTGAGAAATACTCTACAGGCGAGACCGCCGGTATGGCAGTGAACCCTTACGCCATGGTCACCGAGACCGGTTACCGTCAGGCATTCGACAACAATGCCCAGGCGCTTATCGGACTTACCCATGACTTCGGCTGGCTCACCCCTGGCCTGAAAGCCAACGCCAAGGTATCTTTCGACGCATACAACGCTCATTGGTTCGACCACACACGCGCATACGACTGCTACTATGCGACAGGCCGTGACGAGGAAGGAAACCTCATCCTCGAACAGTCAAAGACCGGAAGCCAGACCCTCAACTATAACAAGGGTGGTTCCGGTAACCGCAGGCTCTACATAGAGGCATCCCTCAACTATGCAAGGTCATTCGGCAAGAACAACGTGACAGGTCTCTTCCTGTTCCAGGAGTCAAGCCGCAGCTTGCTTGGTGACAGCGCAGGTTCTTCCCAGTACTCTCTCCCATACAGGAACCAGGGTATCGCAGGACGTGTTACATATAACTATGACAACCGCTACTTCTTCGAGTTCAACGCCGGATACAACGGTTCCGAGAACTTCTCTCCTGGGAAGCGTTTCGGTTTCTTCCCTTCAGTAGCCTTGGGTTATCTCGTATCAGAGGAGCCATGGTGGGGCAAGATGAAGAACGTTGTGGACATGTTCAAGATCCGCGGTTCATGGGGTCTTGTAGGTAACGACCAGATCGGTGGTAACCGCCGTTTCATCTACCTCGGCACCATCACGAACTCCGGTTCTGCTTACTTCGGCACAGGAGTCAGCGGCCACGGCGGTATCAAGGAAGGCGACATCTCCAACCCTAACGTAAGCTGGGAGGTAGCCGAGAAACTTGATGTCGGCGTCGACTTCTCTCTCTACGGAAAGCTCAAGGTTCAGGCCGACGTCTTCAAGGAGCATCGTTCCGGAATCTTCCTTGACAGAAAGTCACTTCCATTCTTCTCAGGAATCTCAGTCACCCCATACGTAAACATGGGTGAGATGGACAACTCCGGCTTCGACATCTCTGCCGACTACCACCAGAAACTCGGCGAATTCATGGTTACGGCCAAGGGTACATACACCTTCGCAAGGAACGTACTCGTCAACTGCGATGAGGCCGCTTACGAATATCCATACCTCAACAGCACCGGCCAAGCTTACTGGCAGCCATTCGGCTATGTTTCAGACGGACTCTTCCAGAACCAGGCTGAAATCAACGCCCATGCCGACCAGTCTCTTTTCAATCCGGTACCTGGCGACATCCGCTATGTGGACCTCAATGGTGACGGCGTGATCAACACGAATGACCGCAAGCCAATCGGCTACAGGGACATTCCTGAGATCTACTATGGATTCGGCGCATCAGTAGAATGGAGAGGCATCGATTTCTCAGTGTTCTTCAAGGGTGTTGACCATGTTTCACTGAACATGATGTCACAGGCCAAGCTCCTCGTGACCGGTATCACTTCTACCGACGGCCGTCTTGAGACTTCAAACATGCTCTCAGACCTCTACAACAACTATTGGACTCCTGAAAGACCAAATGCGAAGTATCCTCGCCTCACATATCTGAACGAGTCTACCAACAATACTCAGGTTTCAGATTTCTGGACAAGAAACGCTAAATACATCAGCCTCCAGAATGTCGAGCTCGGATATTCCTTCCCTACCAAGTGGACATCCAAGATGCACATGAGCGCGTTCCGTGTCTACTTCCAGGGCCAGAACGTATTTACATTCAGCAAGTTCAAACTTTGGGACCCTAATCTTACCGGTTCCGGAGGCGGTTCTGTATATTCATACCCTACCACACGTGTATTCAGTTTCGGTATCAGCGCCAGCTTCTAAAAATGACACTCAAAATGAAAAGATTATATATACTCATATTTTTATCAGCGTTCTTCCTTGCCGGTTGCGACGACTATCTTGACCGCCAGCCGGATGATGCCCTGACATCAGACACAATCTGGGAGAAGAGAAACACCACGATGCAGTATTTGTGGAACGTTTACAGCTGGATTCCTAACGACGCCGATCCTTGCAGCAACAATGATGCATTTGATGCATGTGTTTCTGACGAGACTTCCGGTTCCTTCCCGAACAGCCGTTTCGGAAAATACATGTTCGAGACACAGACTCCTGACGACACATTCACCGGAACCAAGTACAGGAACATGTACTACGGTATCCGCGAGGCTGGTATCTTCATGGAGAACGTAGACCGCTGTCCTGAACTCACAGGCGAGCAGAAGAACGAGTACAAGGCCGAGGCAAGGTTCCTCCGCGCATACTATTACTTCTACATAATGAAGAACTACGGACCTACCTTCTTCAACGGCGATTCATCGTTCGGCCTCCTCGACGAGGACGTCAATAAAGTTGACCGTACCGCATGGCAGCCGCTGGTAGACTGGGTTTGCGAGCAGCTTGACATGGCTGCAGCCGAGCTTCCTTCCACAAGGGATGCAAGCTCAGAGCTCGGCCGTGCGACAAAAGGCATGGCACTCGCCATCAAGGCCCGCCTCCTTCTCTACAGTGCCCGTCCTCTCTTCAACGGACAGGTCTACATCGACGAAAACGGCACCATTACCCCGTCCCACATGTATGACGGCATCAAGGACCGCAACGGCAACCAGCTCTTCAATACTTCATATGATGCGAAGCGTTGGGAAGAGGCAGCAAAGGCTGCTAAGGCCGTCATCGACCTTCCTACATACTCCCTTGTAGACAACTCTACAAAGACTGACGACTTCGAGCGCGGACTCGAGAACCTTACCAACCTCTTCGTCGAGGACCTCGACAATGACGAGATCATCTTCCCGTTCATGCGTGGGGGCTCTACATGGAGACACAAGGCATTCCCGCAGTGGATAATTGACGGAGTCGACGGCTGGGCTTCAATCTGCCCTACCCAGAAGCTTGTCGATGCATTCGCGATGGCAGACGGTGTATACCCTGTCAAGACAGAGTACTGGGATACCGAGGCATACGCCCAGGGCAAGAATGTCGATGTCGAAGACCCTGCACAGGTTGACCCAAGGGCCGGCTACGCAGAGTCTGGTTCCGTGAACATGAAGAACCCTCTCCTCAACCTCGTGGTTCCTGAGAAGGCCGCCGACAGAGCTACTCCTGCCCAGTTCGTAAACCGTGAGGCACGTTTCTACCGCAACGTAGGCTGGAGCGGAATGCAGTGGGTTGCAGGCAATGCCAACGTCAAGACCGACCTCGAATATTATACGAACGGTCAGAACGCATGGCCTTCAGCAAACAATGTTCCTCCTACCGGATACCTCGCCCTCAAGTGGTACGCACCTACCATCAACCCTCTCCAGGGATGGGGCAACATCACATGGCCGATCGTCCGTCTCGGCAACGTCTATCTCGACTACATCGAGGCTCTCAACGAGTATGACCCGACCAACCCTGACATCGAAACATACTGGAACAAGATCCGCCACCGCGCAGGTGTCCCTGACATCTTCACGGTATATCCGGAAATCAAGGGTGACAAGAACCTCCAGAGAAAGTATATCCGTCGTGAAAGGATGGTAGAGCTCTGCTATGAGTGCATGCGCTATGCCGATATCCGTACATGGATGGTTGCAGAGAAAGCAAGGAGCGGATACACTATCGGATGTAACGTGAAAGTCAACAACGACAATATCGACGGTGAGTTCTGGCAGCGCAGGGAGATAGGCATGGAGCAGTATGGCTATGGCGAGACTTACAGGTACGGTCCACGCAAGTTTACCAAGAAATCCTATCTCGAACCTTTCGAGACTGCCGAAGTGAACCGCGTCCCGGCTCTCCGCAGCGACCAGAACCTGGGATGGTAATTTTAAAATCGAATGAAAATGAAAAACATATTTATAGTTTCATCACTCATGGTCCTGGGCATGCTCTGCAGCTGCGTGTCAGACCACAGAGACTTCAATATGCCGGATTCTGCCGTCTATTTCACCGACAATACCGCCAACAACGGTATCCAGAAGGTCAAGCTATACAACGTGCAGACTGAAGTAGAGACTACCGTAAACGTATATTGTGCCGGTCTCAAGGCAGCGGAAGCTACAGTGACGGCCAAAGTTGCGGAAGACTACATTGACTACTACAACAAGATCAATTACACGGATCTCAAGGCCCTTCCTGAGAGCTGCTACAAGCTGACTAAGAGCACCGACCAGCTCAATGGCAGGAACGCATCTTTCTCAGTATGCTTCGATGTCAACAACATCATTGAATTCTCAAAGGAAGACGGAGTAGACCTGAATGACTATGTGCTCGCTCTCGCACTCGAAGCAGACAACGTCAAGGTAGCATCCGTCAAGGATACCACCTCTCTCGGATATTACATGGCCACTCCTGTCCTCAGCAACGCTACCCTCAGGATCAAATCCACGGAGCTCACGCTTGACGGCAACATGACCATCACGGCAGAGCTTCCTTTCGAGAACTCATGGGATCTCACCTACGACGTGGAGTTCGCGACAACGGACGTCGACGAGCTTTTCACCACGAAGGGCAATTCAATTCCTGCAAAATATGTGTTCGCAGACAAGTTCCCTGAAGGAACTGTCATCGAGAACGAGGATGTGAAGTCAATGTCAGCCGGCACCAACAAGGTTGAGTACAACATCACAATCCCTGCAGAAGGCTTGAAATGGGCTCCTGGCAAATCGTTCAACTATGCAGTCAGGTTCAGCAACGCAGTCCTCAACGGAATGGAGATTCCTATCGAGAACCCTCTGCAGACGGCTTCTGTCAACGTCGGAATCGACATCAAGGCATCAAATGGAAGCACCGAACTCGGAACACGCCTTGCAGAATACGGACTCACCCCACTCGACGACAAGCAGGGTGGCGGCCGTTCAGGAAACTTCCTTGAGAACATTGTGCCGGGCGGCGGATTCATTTTCCATCCGCAGACATCCCAGGACAAGAGGCCTATGGCAGACTACTCCGTATCAGGCGTATTCGACGACAGAGTGTCCAATGCAGCCCACTCCTGGATGCAGAACTGGGGCTGGAACGGTGACAACGGATATGGTGCGACATCATTCTCAACACCTTACTGGCTTCTCGTCGACATGCAGGAAGAATTCGGCATGGGCGGCATCGAGTTCTGGACAAGGTCCGACGGCAGATACAACATGAAGGCCGTTGAAGTCTATGCTCTCGACGACTGCACATACACACTGAACCAGAGCATTCTGAACTATGAGGCATCCGACGTCACCTATCTCGGAAAGCTCAGGTTCACGGGCGGCGCCCAGAATGTAAGCATATCACTTGACCCGGCCAAGACCCGCTACATCATGATGGTCATCACTGAAGCCAGCGGCGGTCTTGACTGCCAGGAGCTTGTGCTCTGGGGCTATTAACAGGATTCAATAACTATATTGAATGTAGTTTGTTTTTTTATACGATAGGAGGCTGGCTGGGAACATCCGATTCCAGCCAGCCTTTTATAATGCGATGCTTAGTTTCGCAAGATTTTATATATTTGGAACATATTAGCGATTTGTCATGAGATTAACTTTGATTTCAGCCATTGCCTCCGGCATCCTTTCACTATGTGCAGGCGCCTCTCTTTCAGCAGGCGTCCCGGTAATCCCGGTTCCGCAGTCCGCGGAAATGACAGGAAAGACATTTAACAAGAAGAACATCGAAAGGGTAAAGTATGTAGAGGAGAAGAACCTTCCTGCAGAGGCATATGAAATCCAGATAAAGAAAAACAGGATTGTCGTCAAGTCTTCGGACGATGCCGGCAGGTTCTATGCGCAGCAGACACTGAAGCAGCTTGCCGAAGCAGACGTAATGTACTGCGGAGTCATAAAGGACGCCCCTCGCTATGAATGGAGAGGCTTCATGCTCGACGAGTCCCGCCACTTCTTCGGAAAGGAACAGGTAAAGGAAATCCTGGACCTCATGGCACGTTACAAGCTGAACAAGTTCCACTGGCATCTTTCGGACGACCAGGGCTGGAGAGTCGAGATAAAGGCTTATCCGGAGCTGTGCACGGTCGGCGGCATAGGATGCTATTCCGACCCGAACGCTCCAGCAAGGTACTATACCCAGGATGACATCCGCGAGATCGTCGCCTACGCGGCGGAGAGACACATAGAGGTCATCCCTGAGATCGACATGCCCGGACACGCAACGGCTTTCACCAAGACATTCCCCGAATTTGCCGCAGGAAATCGTACGGTCAACCCTGCTGACGAGAATCTATATACGGTACTCGAGACCATAATCAAGGAACTCGCAGACCTGTTCCCGGGCCGATACATACATATCGGAGGCGACGAGGTCTCGACGCAGGGATGGAGAGAGCATCCCGACATGAAAGCCTTCATGGAGAAGAACGGAATAGCCTCATACAATGACATCCAGAAGTATTTCGAGCGCCGTCTTTCAGACATCGTATCCGGAACCGGGAAGGTGGCAATAGCATGGGACGACGTGATCGGCAGCGGACTGGACAAGGACAGGACCATCATCCACTGGTGGCGCGCCGACCATCCTGAATCCCTGGAAAAGACTCTGGAGAACGGCTACAGGACCATAATCTCGCCATGGGACCCGTTCTACCTCGACTACATACAGGATATCCGATGCAAGGAAGGACACCTGGCATGGGAACAGCGGAGCAACGAGATGAATGAGATATATGGATATAAGCTGGCCGATGACCAGCATGTAATCGGAATCCAGGCCAATCTCTGGACGGAAAGAGTCCGCACCGGAGAGAGACTCGGCTACATGGTCTTCCCAAGGCTCATAGCCATCGCCGAAAAGGCATGGACGTCGCAGGAAAACCTTGACTACGACGACTTCCTGAAGAGGCTGGAGAACGAATACAAGTATCTGGATTCACTAAATGTCTATTACTACGACTTCCGGGACTTCGACGCTCATCCGGAGCCCAAGAGATAACAAAAGGCGGCCCTCCGGCCGCCTTCATCGTATATGTCCGTAAAGACTATTTATTGAGATCGTCTGCGTCCTTGATGAAGCGGGCGATTTCTTCGTCTGAAATCTCGAAGTCCTGGAGGTTGCCCTCGAAATACTGGTCATAGGCGCTCATGTCCACGAAACCATGGCCTGAGAGGTTGAAGAGGATTGTCTTGGCCTCGCCGGTCTCCTTGCACTTGAGGGCCTCGCGTACGGTGGCGGCGATTGCATGGCAGGACTCAGGAGCAGGGATGATGCCCTCCGTGCGGGCGAAAAGCACGCCGGCCTTGAAGCTTTCGGTCTGCTTGATGTCGACCGCCTCCATGAAACCGTCCTTCATTAGCTGGGAGAGAATTACTCCGGCACCGTGGTAACGAAGTCCGCCGGCATGGATGTTGGCCGGCTTGAAACCATGACCCAGAGTATACATCGGAAGAAGCGGAGTCAGTCCGGCCTCGTCTCCGAAGTCATACTCAAACTTACCCTTGGTCAGCTTAGGACAGGCTGCAGGCTCGGCAGCGATGAAGCGGGTCTTCTTGCCGTCCTGGATATTGTGGCGCATGAACGGGAAAGAGATTCCGCAGAAATTGGAACCTCCGCCGAAGCATCCGATCACGATGTCAGGATACTCTCCGGCCATCGCCATCTGTTTCTCAGCCTCAAGACCGATTACGGTCTGGTGCAGACAGACATGGTTCAGCACGGAACCGAGAGTGTATTTGCAATTAGGGGTGGTCACTGCGAGCTCGATGGCCTCGGAAATGGCGCAGCCGAGGGAACCGTTGTCATTAGGATTCTTGGTGATGATATCCTTTCCGGCACGGGTGGACATCGAAGGGGAAGGAGTAATCGCAGCCCCGAAGGTCTGCATTATCGAGCGTCTGTAAGGCTTCTGCTGATAGCTGATCTTAACCATATAGACAGCGCACTCCAGGCCGAACTTCTTGGCAGCATAGGAAAGGGCTCCGCCCCACTGTCCGGCACCGGTCTCGGTAGTGATATTTGTAATGCCCTGCTTCTTGGCGTAGTATGCCTGCGCAAGGGCAGAATTAAGCTTGTGGGATCCTGCAGGACTCACGCTCTCGTTCTTGAAATAGATATGGGCAGGGGTGCCGAGGGCTGCCTCGAGCTCATACGCACGCACGAGAGGGGTGCTGCGGTAATAAGTGTACTGCTCGCGGACAGGCTCCGGAATGTCTATCCATTCATGGGTCTGGTCGAGCTCCTGGTTGGCGCATTCCTCGCAGAAAATCGGGTAGAGGTCCTCCGCTTTCAGAGGTTCGCGGGTAGCCGGGTTGAGGATGGGGAGCGGCTTGTTAGGCATTATAGCCTGGATGTTGAACCACTGCGTAGGAATCTCGCTTTCGGGGAGAATGAATTTTTTCTGTCTCATTGTCAAGTATTGAATTTTTATATTAGTCGTATAATGTTATTCTTTCTCAAAAATACTTACAAATTTTTACAAAGAAAAGTCTTTTTCGGAAATGGCCCGAAAATTACTATCTTTGGACCAGGTATTTAAACTTACGATGCTATGAAAGGAAAATCCATTCTGGCCCTTCTTGCCGGAGCGGCAGCGGGACTGACCCTCGGGGTACTTTTCGCCCCGGACAAGGGAGAGAAGACAAGGAAGAAACTTGCCAACCTTAAGAAAACCATTACGGAAAATAGCGAAGACATCCGGGAAGAGGCCAAGGCCAGGATCATGGGCCAGCTCGACAAGATAGAGAGCCGCATCAAAGAGAATACCGACGGAGCTGCGCCGGTAAAGAAGGCCAAGGCTCCTGCAAGGAAGACGGCAAAGAAAACGGCGAAATCTCCAAAAAAAACATCTGAAGAATAGAATATGGGTGAATTTACCAAACCTGTCGAAGACCTCGGCAGAAGCGCAAAAGACTATGTAGACCTCAAGGTCGAAGACGTCAAGCTGCGCCTCGTCAAAGGACTCTCATTCAGTCTCGGGAAGCTGCTCTCGATGATCCTGGTGCTGTTCCTGTGCTCGGTAGTGCTGTTTGCCCTCGCAATAGGGCTGATACTGCTCATAGGACAGGCCCTGGACAACTATGCTGCAGGAGCATTCATCGTCGCAGGCGGATTCGCGCTCGTCGGAATCATAGTCTACCTGCTCCGTAAGAAGCTGTTCGTCAGCAGCTTCATCGGCATGATGGAAGACCTCGGCAAGGTATCCTCCCTCGGAGAGCTCGAGAAGAAGCAGGAAGACGTACGTGACAGCCTGATCCGCAAAGAAGAGGAAATCTCATACAGGATTTCCGGGCTCAAGGAGACATATTCCCCTCTCAACATGTTCATGAGCGGTCTCCGCAGGACAGGCGGCGATACGCTAATCCTCACCATCATCCAAAGAATCCGGGACTACCTGAACCGTCAGTAGGCAATCGGAGCAGTCTTGGCTTCAAGCCACTCCGCCACCTCAGGCTCAAGCCTCGGGGCAAGGGTTTCGTACACCCTGCGGTTATAGTCGTTCAGCCACTGGATCTCCTCTTTTGTCATGAGCTCAGTCATAAGTATCGAAGTCTCTATATGGCAGAGAGTCATGTTTTCGAATCGCAGCCATGAGCCGAAATCATTCTTCCCGGCATCGACGACCAGCAGCAGGCTCTCGTGACGGACGCCATGACTCCCCTCCCGGTAGATTCCGGGTTCGTCCGTGATTGTCATCCCGGCCCGGAATGCCACGCCGCTCAGGTTCTGGCGCAGCGACTGCGGTCCCTCATGCACGTTCAGATAATGGCCGACTCCATGACCGGTCCCGTGGCCGAATTTTCTTCCGGCCTCCCAGCGCGGATACCTGGCAAGAATGTCGAGATGGGCCCCCCATGTCCCGCCACAGCAAACAGCCACACCCAGG
>JAEEGK010025001.1_pt1 | contig 12317 bp, 10 predicted proteins | sample 8958771 | NCBI WGS metagenome assembly JAEEGK01 (sample SAMN16246547, study PRJNA631951) | gut metagenome | biome: gut microbiome; feature: rumen; material: SC-attached | host: Bos | place: Iran: Karaj | collected 2018-10 | reverse complement strand
CGGCGTGTTCACGACAGACGAGTTCGATCCCGATCCTTATATAGAGGCGCTTGCAAAGTTTGGATTGCCGTTCGTTGTGGATGAGAATCCTACAACTGTAGAATGAATGCCATTTCCGTGAATGTTCCAAGGGTTAGAGGGTAATTACTGACTAAGTGACGGTTTCTATATGTCCATATAAAATTAAAAGGTAGGCTGCCACGCCGTATTACTTTCAGAGACATATAGAAACCTGTTGACTGAAAACAAAAAAGAAGCGGGTAAGCCGTTTGAATCACAATGACCGCTCGGTAAAAAACCGCCTCTTTGAACCTGATGTTATATAGCCGATATGAAATTGTCAAGTTGCAACTTGTCAAATACTAAACAAGGAAAATGTAGAAAAGTTGCAGAGTTGCTCAGTGTGACAACTAAAAGATGGGATAATGAGAAATGAAACTTTCAGAAGTGAAAACGCCGTGTTACGTGATAGACGAGGGAGCGCTCATCCACAATCTTGAAATATTGGGCAGAGTGGAGCGTGAGAGCGGCGCACATATTTTGCTTGCACAGAAATGCTTCTCCGGGTTTGATGAGTATCCTATCATTGCGAAATATATAAGCGGAACGACTGCGAGCGGGATCTTTGAAGCACGTCTCGGAGCGGAAAAAATGGCGGCTCCCTTCGGAAAAGAAAACCATGTGTTCGCACCGGCGTATAAAGACGGGGATGCGGCCGAGCTCGCGCGGATCTGCGACCATATGATCTTTAATTCAAAAGCACAGCTCATGCATCACTATAGCAGTGTAAAGGGGAAGACAAGCATCGGCGTGCGCATCAATCCCATGTTCAGCACACAAAAAGAGCATCCCATGTACGATCCCTGCGTGGAAGGGTCGCGTTTCGGCATCAGACGTGAGGATTTTGACGACGAGATACTTGAAAGGATAGACGGAATACACTTCCACACCATGTGTGAGCAGCGTTTCGACGATCTTGAGGCAACCGTAAAGGAAGTCGAGAAGCAGTTCGGAGAGTTTTTGCCGAAGCTTAAGTGGCTCAACATGGGCGGTGGACAGCACATTACCTCCGAGGGCTACAATGTCGACGGTTTGATCGCACTCATAAAAAGGCTGCGCGAGACCTACGACATTGAGGTTTATCTTGAACCGGGCGAAGCTGTCGCGATCGATGCCGGAGTACTCGTGAGCGAAGTCCTCGATGTGGTCGAAAACGGGATGAAGATCCTCGTTATGGACGCTTCCGCGGCTTGCCATATGCCCGATGTGTTGGAAGTGCCTTATACTCCGAGAGTTACGGATGCGGATGAGAAGGGCGCCGGAGAGCCCGGTGAAAAAAAGCTCACCTACAGGCTTGCGGGCAATACCTGCCTTGCGGGCGACGTGATCGGTGATTATTCCTTCGACACAGAGAAGAAGCCCGGTGACAGACTGTACTTCCACGACATGGCAATCTACTCGTTTGTCAAGAACAACACCTTTAACGGAATTCCGCTCCCTTCGATCTATGCGATGGATGAAAGTGGTGATTGCAGGCTGCTTAAGGAATTCGGGTATGAAGACTTTGAGTGCAGGCTGGGATCCGAAAACCACAAAACGTCTGAATCACTTTGAACGGGAATCAAATCCGAAAGTAAAAAACTCCTGAATCAGTTTGAACGGGAATCGGATCCGAAAACCACAAAACGTCTGAATCACTTTAAACGGGAATCGGATACGAAAGTTAAAAACGCCTGAATCAGTTTGAACGGGAATCGGATCCGAAAACCACATAACGCCTGAAATTGCTTCAAATGAAGAGCATCGTACACAGACATGGAAAAGGACAATTCAAAAAAAAATTATACAGAAGAAACAACGGGTACATTCAGAATGCCCGCCGAGTTTGAGCCTCAGGACGGCTGCCTCATGATCTGGCCCGAGCGTCCCGGCTCTTGGAAGGACGGGACAGAGGCTGAAAATGCTTTCACGGCGGTTGCCGGTGCAATCGCGAAAAGCGAGACCGTGTATATGATGGTGAGTCCCGGGAAGCTTGAGCATGCCTCGAGTGTATTGCTTGATCGTGGACTTAAGGTTCGGAAGGTAGCGAACGAAAGCAAAAAAAGTGAAATAGTGCTCATAGAATACACCGCCAACGATTCCTGGGCTCGGGACACCGGCCCGACATTTGTGATAAACGGCAAAGAAAGACGCGGCGTCGACTGGGGCTTCAATGCATGGGGCGGCGACTATGACGGCCTCTATACAGACTACGACAAGGACGCACTTGTGGCAGAAAAACTCTGTGAGGTCCTCGGTGACAAAACTATAGATATGAGGGATTTCATCCTCGAGGGCGGATCGATCCACGTGGACGGCGAGGGTACGCTGATCACTACGGAAGAATGCCTTTTGAGTCCCGGAAGAAATCCGAAGCTTTCAAAAGAAGAGATTGAAAACAAGCTTAAAGAAACTCTCGGAGTCCGTAAGATCATCTGGCTCCCGACAGGAGTTTATAACGACGAGACAAACGGACATGTGGACAATTTTTGCTGCTTCTCGGCACCCGGCGAGGTGCTGCTTGCATGGACGGACGACAGGAATGACCCAAATTATGAGAGCTGCCAAAACGCCTTCAAAATCTTAATGAACGAGAAGGATGCGAAAGGCAGATCGTTTAAGATCAGAAAGCTCCCCTTCCCTGTTGAACCCGTTATCCTTACGGAAGAAGACCTTGAAGGTTACATCTTCGAGGAAGGTGAAGACACGAGGGAAGTCGGAGAGCGCCTTGCGGCAAGCTACGTGAATTTCTTTATTTCAAACGGGGCGGTAATCTACCCTTGCTTCGGTTCAAAAACCGTGACCGCCGGGCAATCGACAGGCAAGGCTCAAAGCACCGAAAGCGGTATATTGAAAGGCATCAATTGGGCTGCCGGGCAATTGACAGGAAAAGATCAAAGTACTGAAAGCAATACATCGGAAGATAACACTGAAGGTGGTATATCAAAAGGAAACACAAAAAGCGACAGTCTTGTGGGGAAAATCCTTGCAGAGGCATTCCCCGGACGCGAGATCATAGGAATCGATGCCCGCGTGATCCTGCTCGGAGGCGGGAACATTCACTGCATAACACAGCAGATCCCGAAAATAAAGTGACCCACAACCCCCGTCCCCGGGTGGGTCATTTTCATTGCTACACAGTACTGAAAGACAACACACCAAATGTGAGAAGTTATACGATCAGAAAAGCTTAGAAAGGAAACGCCATGAGCGAGATAAAAGTAGCTGCAATACAGATGAAGATGTGTGCGGATCCTGCGCAGAACATTGCCCATGCGGCAGAAAAGGTGCGCGAGGCGGCCGGGAAAGGTGCGCAGATCATCCTTCTGCCCGAGCTTTTTGAGAGACCGTACTTTTGTCAGGAGCGCAGGTACGAGTACTATGAGTTTGCGACTCCCACGATGGAAAACCCCGCTGTGAAGCACTTCTCTGAGCTCGCAAAGGAGCTCTCTGTTGTCATCCCCGTGAGCTTCTACGAGAAGGACGGACTCGAAATGTACAATTCGGTTGCGATGATCGATGCGGACGGTTTGGTTCTCGGCGTTTACCGCAAGACTCACATCCCGGATGATCATTTTTATCAGGAAAAGTTTTACTTCACGCCCGGAAACACGGGCTTTAAGGTCTGGGATACCGCATATGGGCGCGTGGGCGTCGGGATCTGCTGGGATCAGTGGTTCCCCGAGACCGCGAGATGCATGGCTCTTATGGGGGCTCAGATCCTTCTTTACCCGACCGCGATCGGAAGTGAGCCAATCCTCAACGTAGATTCTTCGGGTCACTGGAGACGCACGATACAGGGCCACTCGGCGGCGAACATCATCCCCGTTGTAGCAGCAAACCGTGTGGGACTTGAGAAGGTTGAACCGTGTGAGGCGAATGCGGGTCAGGACTCTGCTCTTTGCTTCTACGGAAGCTCGTTCATCACCGACCACACCGGCGATATCATCGCTTCGGCCGGCAGGGATGAGGAGGAGATCCTCTATGCAGCCTTCGATTTTGACGACATCGAGACCGACAGGCTCGGCTGGGGGATTTTCCGCGACCGCAGGCCTGAGACTTACGGCAGGATATGTAATAAACTATAGTTTTTTATTCCTGAGCATCATATACAGAACTTCTTCAAACTCTTCAAGTGCAGCATATCCTTTTTCGGTGATGCTGTAGCTCCCTGTTCCGACGCGGTTAAACCAGCCGTAATGGTTTTTGTACATGATAGCGAGCGCCCGATCAACGCCGCACCGCGTTCTGACATCGGCGGGAGAGCCTTGGCCTCCAAGCTCCGCAAGGGCATTAAGCACAAGGAGAGCATCCTCGCGGTAGCTGGTGATGAGCTTCTGCTTGCTTACGCCGCCCGTGTTGAGGTGCGTCCTGCGCCCGGAAAACTCGCGCTGCAGGTGCTTGCGCTTTCTGATGCTGGAAGAAGTGTCCTGCAGGTCAACTTCGGCGGGATCGCATAAAACGCTTATGGCCTTCGTACTTTTGGTCACCAAAATAAGCCCGATCCCGAGCCTCTTTAAGAGGTAGAGCTTGTCGCGGAAGAGCGCTGAGCGGGTGTTCCTGACCGCAAATGTCCCGATGTAGACATAGGGAACGAGCTTCTGACGCAGCGCCGCCTGCATAACGACCTTGAAGTCGAGGCTGACTTTGAGCTCGACAGCCACTGCCTGCCCGTCTTTCTCCATATAGAGGTCTATCCCGTCGACTTCACCGTCACACTCGAATCCCTGCTCTTCAAAGTATTTTTTTATCGGTTTGAACAGGTCTTTTTCCATGTTTTCTCCATCGTTTTTATGAACATATTCGATATATCAAGTCATTGCGAATGTATAGCATATACTATACAATTATGTAAAAGAACAATCAAGAAATCATGCAAATAAGGAGGTTTCGACATGCTCAGAACCACGAAAGTCAAAAACGGTATCGTCCGCGGTATAGAGGCAGCCGACCCCAGGATCACAGCCTTTAAGGGCATCCCTTATGCTGCACCGCCCGTGGGTGAAAACAGGTGGAGGGCTCCACGTCCCGCAGCCGACTGGGAAGGAGAGCGCGATTGCAGCCGCTTCGCACCCATCCCCGTGCAGGACACGCCCGGACTCGGTACCGATATTTACTGTCGCGAGTGGCATGTCGATCCCGAGATCCCTATGAGTGAGGACTGCCTCTACCTCAATGTCTGGACGCCCGCCAAAACCGGAAATGAGAAGTTACCGGTACTTGTCTGGATCTTCGGGGGCGCTTTTCAGTGGGGTTATTCGAGAGAGATGGAATTCGACGGCGAGCGTATCGCAAGACGCGGCGTGGTTGTTGTGACGATCAACTACAGACTCGCCGCGCTCGGCTTCCTCGCTCATCCCGAGCTCACAAAAGCTCAGCCCGATGCACCCGCGAACTTCGGCCTCCTCGATCAGAGGGCAGCCATTAAGTGGGTTTATGACAACATCGCTGCATTCGGCGGCGACCCCGAAAGAATAACGATCTCAGGTCAGTCGGCAGGCGGCGGAAGCGTCCTCAATCAGATCACCGATCCGAAAAACTTCGGTATCATCAAGGGCGCAGTCATCATGAGCGGTATGATCCACGATCCCTTCTCTACCGAAAGCCCTCTTATTCCCCGCGGGATCGAAGCCCTTGAGCAGCGCGGTGAAGCGTTCCTTAAGTTCCTTGGCGCAGGCAGCATCGACGAGGCCAGAAAGCTCGACGCGATCTTCATCAGAGACAAGTATGCCGAGTTTGCCCGCACGGGCGGCAGGTTCTGGCCTACACTCGACGGTGTGAACTATAAGTGCGATGCCTACCTCGCGGTCGAGGAAGGCAGGTACAACAACATCCCGCTCATAAGCGGTTTTACGTTTGACGAGTTTAGGATCCCGTTAAAGAACGGCAGCTCGACGAGCATCGTTGAATTTTCGGTAATGTCGGCATTTGACAAGCTCCTTGAGACGAGTCCCGCAGCCAAGAACTGGTTCTACTGCTTCGAGCCCGATATCCCCGGCGAGGACAACCCGGGGACCTTCCACTCTGTCGATCTCTGGTTCTGGTTCGAGACCTTTGCCAAGTGCACGCGCCCCTGGAGAGGCCGCCACTACGAGCTCGCCGGCCAGATGTGTGATTACTTCTGCAACTTTATCAAGACAGGCAACCCCAACGGCACCGGGCTCTACGGAAGAGAGCTCCCGGAGTGGGCGCCTTACGACAGCGACGGCAGCAAGATGGACTTCGCCCCCGAAGAGTCCGTCTGCAGGAAGGGCAAGACCGATTTCTCGGATTACCTTGAAGAGAAGCCCGTCATGATACCGCTTATCTGAGACTATGAAAGAACTGCTTAAAGAAAAAAAGAGTTTCCTGCTCCTCGCGTACCCGGCGGCGCTGCTGCTGCTCATCCTCGCGAGGTGCGTCCCCGGGTTCGCCGAGTACGTGTGGGCCCGCGGGATCTACAGAGGCTTCAGGTTCGTGATCGCGTCGATCACCGGGCTTTTCCCGTTCTCGCTCGCCGAGGTCATCGTGGTCCTGATCCTCCCCGCGCTTGTCTTTCTGCTCGTCCGTGCGATCATCCGCGCCGTGCGTGCACACAAAGAGAAGAAAGCGCTCTTAACGCTTATACGAACGCTCCGCAATTTCCTGGCTGCAGTCGGCCTTGTGTGGCTCTCTTTCATGATCGCGGCGGGGGTGAACTACAGCCGTGACGGTATAGGAGAAGCGCTGGGACTCGAAGTAGGTGAGAACAATGTCGAAGACCTTAAGGGGATGTGCATCGACCTTGCCCGGAAGGCTGCAGCGGCACGTACCGAGCTTGAAAACAAGAAGATCCGGATTGCGTACGACGGACCGGAAGGCATGGAGATAAAGAGAGTTTACATCGACGACTATGAGAACACGATCCGTACGGCAGCGCTTGAGTCCATATATACCAAAAGTGAGCGTGCAGAGGCTGCCCGGGAGGCGATGAAGAAGCTTTCAGACGAAGTCGATGTCCTGTGGGGAGCTTTCCCGAGACCTAAGAGCGTCTTCTTTTCGCGCGTGATGTCGAGGTTCGATATCTCGGGAATCTTCTTCCCCTGGACTATCGAAGCGAATGTTAATGTCGACACGCCCGACCACACCAAGGGCTTTGTGGCGTGTCATGAGCTTTCACATATCGCAGGATTCATGCGTGAGGACGAGGCTAACTTTATCGCGTACCTTGCGTGCAGACAGAGCGACGATGAGGAACTTGAGTATTCGGGTTACATCTTTGCATTCTCTATGGCTTACAACAAGCTTTACGGGCTCTCGAGGGAGTCGTGTGCCGAGGTCGTGCCTTTTGTTTCGGCAGGGATGGCAGCTGACATGAATGCGAACTACGAATACTGGGATCAATTTAAGGACGGAGTCCTGTACGAAGCGGGCAGCACCATGAACAACACCTACCTCAAGCTCAACGGTCAGGAGGACGGGACCAAAAGCTACGGCAGGATGCTTGACCTCATGATGGCGCTCTACCGCAGGGACGGGGAAGTGTGACCCGGTGAAAACTATCAACAACTGCCCGGCGGTTTCAGCCGGGTAGTTTTGAAAAATGGGCGTAAAGTGGAGCGAAAACTTCAAAATCGAACCGTTTTTGGGGCTACATGACCGAAAAAACCGCGAAAAGTTGACAAAAATGGATTTCTCTGTATAATTGTTACAAAATTATTACGACAGGATCACCCCGCTTTTACATGATAAGCGTGTGGGGTGTAAGAGGAACCGGACATGTCAGCTAGGTCTTTGAGGAAGAAGCTCCTCGGCATATTGTTTATCGGCGCACTCGCTCTGGCAGCGGGAGTGTTGTTTGCGATACCCGGAAAAGCTGTGCATGCTTCCGTATTTTCACCGGGATTCGTTAAAGAGATGATCAGATCCGGCGAGATCGATCCCGAGGACGAAGTGGCGAAGGAATTCATAAGCGTCAGCGCGATGTCTACCGTCGATGTTGAGTCCGAATACAAGACGGCCTATGGCAGCACGAAGTGGAACGATTCTTATTCCAAGGCGGATCTTAAGTATCTCTCGTGCATCATATACTGCGAAGCGAACAGCATGTCGAACGCCGCCAAGGTGGCAGTCGGGAACGTCGTGCTCAACCGCGTCCGCAACACGGGCGACTGGGCTCACGTGACGACCATCAAAGAGGTCATCTACGACAGAAAGTGGGCCGTGCAGTTTTCGCCCACCGTCAACGGAAGCATGAGCAAGGCCCTCAAGCTCTACAAGAGCATGGACCCGGATGAGTTTCGGGAGTGGGAGATCGAGTACATGAACGACAGCATCGAGGCCGCCAAGCAGGTCCTCCGCGGCAAAAAGACGATCCCCGACAACTTCTACTATTTCAACGGCTACGTCTCCTCCTCTAAGAAAAAGTGCGAGGATTCCGGCAAGACCTACCGTATCATGGGAGCTCACATTTATTTCTGAGCGACGCATATATGACCGAGTTTTAAGTGCAGCCCCCCGGGGTTGCGCTTTTGTTGTGTAATAAGCGAATGCGTCAGTTCCGAGCTCGCCTGCAATTCGACATGAGACTGCTGATCGCACAGAAAGCTTGCTCGAACAGGCAAACAGGACGGCATATCTAAAGTGAGGCGAAGGTTCACATACAGATGGCTGCGCGAACGGACATCCGGTACTTTACGAAACCCGCAGTTTGTGGTATATTTGACCATGTATGAGACTCGAAATAAGGGACTTGTATAATGAGGTTATAAAAGCCCCGTGGGCTTCTATGGAAAAGGAATCTTTATGGAAAACGAAAACTCTTTAAACGGCGTATCTGCCGAGGCCTCGAAGGAAGGGGCATCCAAAAACTTTATCGAACAGATCATAGACAAGGATCTCGAGGAAGGGAAGTACCTTACGGTAGCAACGCGTTTCCCTCCCGAGCCCAACGGCTATCTTCATATAGGGCATGCTAAGTCCATAGTACTCAACTCCGGACTTGCGAAGAAGTACGGCGGAAAGTTCAATCTCAGATTTGACGACACCAACCCCACGAAGGAGAAGTCGGAGTTCGTTGAGTCGATCATCGAAGACGTTAAGTGGCTCGGTGCTGATTTCGGCGACAAGGTGCTCTTCGCATCCGACTACTTCGACAAGATGTACGAGGCTGCTGTGTTCCTTATCAAGAAAGGCAAGGCGTTTGTATGTGACCTCACGGCCGACGAGATAAAGGAGTACCGCGGAACACTCACCGAACCCGGCAAGAACAGCCCCTACCGCGACAGGAGTGTCGAGGAGAACCTTAAGCTCTTTGAAGAGATGAAGGACGGCAAGTACGGCGACGGCGAGAAGGTTCTCCGCGCCAAGATCGACATGGCTTCCCCCAACATGAACATGCGTGATCCCGTTATCTACAGGATCGCCCGCATGACCCACCACAACACGGGTGACAAGTGGTGCATTTATCCCATGTACGATTTCGCGCACCCCATCGAGGACGCGATCGAGGGTATTTCGCATTCAATCTGTACACTGGAGTTCGAGGATCACAGGCCGCTTTACGACTGGGTTGTAAGAGAGCTTGAGTACGAGCGTCCGCCCAGGCAGATCGAGTTCGCAAAGATGTATCTGACGAACGTTATCACCGGCAAGCGCTACATCAAGAGACTTGTTGAGAACGGTACCGTTGACGGCTGGGACGATCCGAGACTCGTGTCCATCGCGGCACTCAGGAGAAGAGGCTTCACTCCCGAGTCCATCAGGATGTTCATGGAACTTTCCGGAGTCTCCAAGGCAAACAGCTCGTGTGATTACTCGATGCTTGAGTACTGCATCAGAGAAGACCTGAAGCTCAAGAAAAAGAGAATGATGGCGATCCTTGATCCCGTCAGACTTGTGATAGATAACTACCCCGAGGGTCAGGTTGAGGAGCTTGATGCACCCAACAACCTTGAGAACGAAGAACTCGGCAGCCGTAAGCTTCCTTTCGGAAGAGAGCTGCTCATAGAGAGAGACGATTTCATGATCGATCCTCCCAAGAAGTATTTCAGACTCTTCCCCGGCAACGAGGTTCGTCTGATGTTCGCTTACTTCGTCAAGTGCGTCTCCTACGAGACCGACGAGACGGGCAAGGTAACGGTCGTTCACTGTACCTACGATCCCGAGACGAAGAGCGGCAGCGGCTTCGAGGGCAGAAAGGTCAAGGGAACCATCCACTGGCTTTACGCACCCACAGCCGTTAAGGCTACGGTCAAGCTCTATGAGAACCTCGTGGATGAAGAAAAGGGTGTATACAACGAGGACGGATCGGTCAACATCAACCCTAATTCGAGGACGATCATCGACAACGCGTTTGTCGAGCCGGCACTCAAAGACGCACAGCCCTTCGAGAGCTTCCAGTTCCTCAGAAACGGGTACTTCAACGTTGACTACAAGGATTCCAAGCCGGGAGTACCGGTGTTCAACAGAACGGCATCCTTAAAGAGCAGCTATAAGCCTCAATGATCCCTAAAAGCCCGGAGCGGGTGGATCATAGGCATTAACGTTTGTAGTCTATAACGGCCTCTCCGGCGTGTGAGAGCCGGATCAACAGGTGGTGTTTTTAGATTGTGCGGATCATATCCGCATGGAAACGGAGTAGAAATGAGTGACATGTTATCGGGTCTCGAGTCGTTGGGACTCGGCGGAATGGGCAAGATGGACATCTTCGAGGATGCTGCGAAGATAGCCCAGAAGGAGAAAGAAGAAGCCAGAAAGAACGCACTTGATGCGGCTGCGCAGGCTCTGCTCGATGAGAAGTCGTGCATCCTCGAGAAATCGCAGAAGTGTCGTATCTGCGACTACGCATTCAAGACCAAGTCGGTCAAGACCGGCAAGGCAAAGCTTGTATCGCAGGACATTGACCTTCGCCCGCGTTACAAGGAGATCGACACCGTCAAGTACGGCGTTATCGCCTGCCCCGTGTGCGGTTATGCGGCTCTGGCCAAGAACTTTGATATCCTCACCTCCGGTCAGGCGGCGCTCATCAAGGAGAAGATCTCCTCGTTCTTTACGGGACTTCCTGAGCCGGGTGAAACATACACGTACGACGACGCGATCCAGCGTCACAAGCTTGCACTTGTGAATGCGGTAGTTAAGCGCGGCAAGACGAGCGAGAGAGCATACCTCTGTCTGCTTCTTGCATGGCTTACCCGCAGCAAGCGTGAGGAGGTCGAAGCACTCCGGCCCGACGATGCTGCTGCACAGATTTCTCAGCTCAAGGCTGAAGAGGACGATTTCCTTAACAAGGCTCTTGAGGGCTTCAACCAGGCCTACACCAAGGAGAACTTCCCTCTCTACGTTCTTGACGAGCAGACCTCCACATACCTGATCGCCGCACTCAACCTTGAGGTCGGCAATAAGGATGAGGCCATGAAGTGGGCGGGCAAGATCATCTTCAACCAGAATGCCCCTGACAGGATCAAGGAAAAAGCAAGACACATCAAAGAACTTGCCGAAGGCAAAACAGAATAAAGCTTCGATCAGACTTGCGGACGTACACGTTTGCAAGTCTGTTTCGGATGGAGATACCATGGAAGAACAGTTATACACTATCCCCGTAAATGACGCATTTGACAGCGACTGTGAATGTCCGCTGTGTGTGATGCGCCGTGCGCTTGAGATCGACGCCATAGACTTCACTATGGGTCCTTCATACATGGACGATGACGTGAGAATGGAGACGAACCGTACCGGCTTCTGCGCCAACCACATGAAGATGCTCTACGCCAAGGGCAACAGGCTCGGCCTCGGACTTATGATGCACACGCATATGCAGCAGGTCATCAAGGACACGGTTTCACTTCAGGGCAAGCCGGCCGGTGGAAGATCGTTCTTCTCGAAAGGGAGAGACCCGCTGGTTGCTTATTTCGAAGACCTCGAGAAGAGCTGCTTTATCTGTGACAGGATCAACAGGATGTTTGCACGGTACGTAGAGACTATATTCTATCTTTACAGAAAGGATCAGGCATTCCGTACCAAGTTCGCGGCGAGCAAGGGCTTCTGCAACAACCATTACGCCCTCCTGCGCGGACAGTCCGAGAAGTCTCTCTCCGGAAAAGACCGTGACGAGTTCGTAAAAGTCCTCGACAAGATCTTCCTTGACAATATGAAACGCGTCTGTGACGACGTTGAGTGGTTCACCGACAAGTTCGACTACCGCAACGCTGACGCACCGTGGAAAAACTCGAAGGACGCGCTTGTGAGAGGTGCTCTGAAGCTGAATAGTGTGCAGATAGAAGAATAAGTGGACCGGGTGGGGACGGGGGTTGTGGGTCATG
>JAEEGK010025000.1_pt1 | contig 12317 bp, 10 predicted proteins | sample 8958771 | NCBI WGS metagenome assembly JAEEGK01 (sample SAMN16246547, study PRJNA631951) | gut metagenome | biome: gut microbiome; feature: rumen; material: SC-attached | host: Bos | place: Iran: Karaj | collected 2018-10 | reverse complement strand
GATATATTTTCTTTAATGAAAAATTAATTATATTTTTTATTTTATATTATGATTTATTTTATTTTAAAAAATTAATTAATAATTTTAATCTCTATTTTATTTATATATTAGCCTATTTATAAAATAAAATTTTTTCAATCAAACAATAATTTAAAAAATAAAAATGAATTAATCAAATATTAATTAATTTTTATATATTATTATATATTTATTATTATTATTATTAAAATATTTAAATATTCGTAGCTCTTACTTTTTTATCAAGTGCTTCAATAACTTTTTCCAAATTTTTAATCGTTTCCAAGCTTTTTTCTAAATAGGGATTTCCTTCATTTTCATCATATAAAATAAGACATCCTTTTCCTTGATCCAAAATTCCATTAATTTTTTTATCTAAAATCATTTGTCTCAATTTATTTAAAACATCTTCATTCGTCAATCCCATACACTTACTAATATAATCAATTTCACAAAGCGAATAAGGTTTAATAATTTTAATTAAATTTTTTTCTAGCAATTCATTTTTAAGATTATTTAAATGATACATAATAACCGGATCATTTAAATAAACATTATTTTTTTCAATATTTTCTTTCAATAATTTAATACTTTTTTCTTTCACAGCAATTTCAATGCTTTTCAAAGCATCAACTTCTTTTCCTAAATAATCTCTTCCTTGTTTGCTTAAAATGATATTATTCACATCATCAATTTGTCCACCAACAATTTTACTTAAAATCATATATTCAAAGGCTTTTAATGCTTTATTTTTTTTTCGCATAGTAGGTATATTAAAAACATCGAAACTTTCAAAAAAATATGAATAAGCTAAATTAAAATCTTTTTCATGACTTGCTAAAATTCCTGCATGCATATCAATTTTAGCTTGTAATTTAGGCTCTATATAAACTTTAGTAACTAAAGTTTTTACACTTGTTAATGCAGCTTTTGATTTTGATATTCCTTTCGTTGCGTAATAAATTCTACTTTCTAATAATAATAATTGAATGAGACCTAAATTATCTTCGTATCTTTTTAAATCAAAAACGACTTTATTACATAAATCTAATGCTTGTTGGAATTTTTGATTGATGAAATAAATTTCAGCTAAACGTGTTTCAATACGATTTTTCATTGAAATGTTGTTTGTTTTTTGGCAGAAATTTATTAATTCTTCACAAAGTTTTTCTAATTCGGAAAATAAATCGTGATTTTTTTTAAGTTTTCCTATTAATTTATCTGTTAATTTGATTAAAAAAGTGTTGTTTGTGTTTTTGATGTCTTTTATTCCTCGAATTAAAGCGAAATAATTTGATAAATCATTGTTTGATAAATATTGATTTGATAAGTAATTTACACTCCATCGCATAGCTGAATAATATTTTGTTGTTTTTTCTTGATTATAATCTTCTTCTTCGATTTTCTTTGATTTTTCTATTATTTCTTGAGCGATTGTGTCTTGGCCTATAAAATCTGGATCTAAAGTTTTTTCATATAAAGAAATTATTTCATCCATAATTAAAATAATTTAAATTTATTTTTTTTTTTTATGTAGAAAAAAATATTTTCTGATATTAAATTTATTAATTATAATTTAATTTTTATTCATTTTTTAATTTAAATAAATGTTCAATCGAATTGATGAAAAATACTCCGGAAAAGAAAAAAAAAAAACAGTCGGATTTTTAAAAGAAAAAGAAAAACAAGAACTTCGAAAAAAAAATAATAATATTAGTAGAATTCTTGCAAATTATTATGACCCTAAAATTCATTCACGTGCTTGGTTTCCAAGCGGAATTTTTCACCGAAAAAAATATTATTATTACGAAGATTCTGGTTTGGGCTATTTTTACGAAAAAAACAACGTCGAACAATTAAAAAGCGTTTCTGATTCAAAAAAAAAAAATATTCTTCAAAATTTCGTTGAATATAATTTTTTACAAGAAAATCAATTCATCGTTACAATTGAATATTGCGCAAACTGCGAAGAACATAAAATGCATACGTTTCATAATTCAGAATTATATAAAAATTACGCATTGAGTATTCAAAAATGCATTTCGCTTCGATTTCCTTTTATTAATATTTTATTAAAACCAATCGATACGGACATTTTAAAAGAAAATGAATTTAAATTACCAAAAGTTAAAAATGGCGAAAATTTGAATGTTCCTTTTGTTAATGACAAATTCAAAGAAGTTCGAATTGGCGCAATGGAAATTCAAATTTCCGCTAAAAAAAATGGAAAAGATATTAAAACTGGTCTTATTCATAGTAAATTACAAACTGGAAAATGGCCAAAAATAAATTTAATTTTAGATAAAATTGTTAGTTTTTTGCCTTTGTTTACATGCGATATTATTTTATATAATAAAGAAGAAACAAAAGATTCAAATAATAATAATTATAATAATAATAACATAAGCGAAGAAAATGAAAATGATTTAGTAAAAAATTCTTTATTACAAAACATTCAAATTAATATTTATTTATTAAAAAACACAAAAATTCAAACAATTTCTGAAAACGCATGGAACGAAATTCAAAATGAATTGGATCCTCATAAAAGAAAAGAAATTTTAAAAGAAAATAAACTTCTTCAAAAAGAAAGTTTGATTAGACCTGGAACATCTTCAGTTTTTAACTTAAAAAAAAATCGCCCTTTCAGTTCATTAAGCAGAAAATCCGCAAGTTCAATAAATATTTTTTCTCGTCCATTTTCAGAAAAAATTAATAACAATTCGTTATTATTTGAAAATAAATCTCTAATTCAAATAAAAAATTCTAGTCAATTTAGTCGCCCTGGACAAGAAATAATTTCTAATAAAAATTTGGCTGAAAAATTGAAAGGAAAATTAATTTTAACGAAATTCACAAACAAAGAAGGAATTATTAATATAGGTCCTTTGCCATTTGATAGTTATTTAATTGAAGTATGTGAATCAAAACAATTCATGGGAAATTTTATGACTTTAATTTTCAATCAAATTTTTGAAAAAAACATTAAAAAATTCATTGGTCTTTTCGTACAAACAAATTCCTATTTACAAATAAACACATATGAAACAATAAAAGATTCCGAAGGAAAAGACGATCAAAATTATGTAAAAAATTGCAAAGTTTTTATAGAAAGTTTTACCAACGATGATTATTCAAACGAATTTAATCAAAGCGAAATTAAAATCGAAATCGAAGAAAAAAAAGACTCAAAAGGAATTTATGAAACTATGGTTCCTCCAGGAACGTATTTAATTTCGGTTTACAAAGAAAATTACGAAATTGTAAGAAAATATTATGATTTAGAAAAGGGATTTAATTCAATTAACATCGAAATGACAACAGAAAAAAATGTTGAATTAAAAATATCAATTTATTCTTATGAAAAATTTCAAGAAGAAACTTACGAACCAATTCAAAACGCGGAAATTTCTATTTACAAAAACTCAAACGAAGTCATTTTCGAAGGAATTTCAGATAAAAACGGCGATTTAACATTTATTGTTACGAAAGGCGAAGATTTTTTAACAATAATTGTGAATAAATTAAATTATTTTCCCGTTCAAAGAATTTTTATTAGAAACAACAATTTTCAAGTCAATGAAAAAAACGAATACAAAGAAAATTATGTTTTTTTTTTAGTTAGTGAAAAATTTTTACATGAACAACATTGTATGATTTGTGTGATTTATTCTGGTTTTTATGACACGAATTTCGAGCCGAATTCTATTCAATTGAGCGATAATATTAAAGATAACATCGAACTTTCTTGTTTCGATGGGCAGAAAGAAAATGGTGTTTTAGGCACGTTTATAAAATATAAAAAAAACGATGAAAAATCAGAGAAAAAAAATTTAATTTCCGAAGAAAATTATGTCAATGATGAAGATGATAATTTCGATGAGGTTGTTTTATTAAGTTTTAATATAAAAACTGATAATTTAAAAATACATAATTTTCAAGACAAAGGATTTTCTATGAATGGTTTAGAACGTTTTGGATGTTTGTCTATAATTTATACTGAAAATAATATTTTTTATTTACCTGCGCCTTCTTATTGTAAAGAAGGATTTTCTATTTGGAATTTGGGTTGGTTGGATGTGAAAAATCAATTATTTTATGAAATTAATACTTTAAATGTGGAAATTTTTGATAGAATTGTTTATTTTTCTGCTTTTTTGGATTTTATTCAAAAAATTATTGATAATAAAATTTATTTGAATATTTTTGAAATTTTTGGGTTTGATAAAGGAATTTTAATGAATAATGATCGATTTATTTATGAAAATACGATGATGAAAGTGCTTAAAAATATTAAATTTATGGATATTGATAATAAAGATAATCGAATGTTTATTTGTAATATGATGAAAAGTGGAAATAAATTAATTTCTTTTAGTTTAATTAAAAAAAAATTGGCGAGTATTTTAAAAAATTTTAAAGAAGAAAATGAAATTATTGAAAATTCTACTAATTTTTCTAATGAATTTAAAAATAGTCAAAGTTTAAGTAATCAAAATTTTAATTTTAATCAGTGATTTTATAAATAAAATATAAATATTATTTTTTTTTTATTATTAATAATATTAATATTGTTTATTAATATTAATTTTTTTCAATTTTTTAATATTTTATAATTTGAATTTATTTCTGATTCTAAATTAAATGAATTTTTTTTATATTTTTTTTGAAAAATAATGAAAAATATTATTAATAAAAGTAAAATTATTATTATTATTATTATTATCATTAAAAAATTTGATTTTTTATTATTTTCTATAAAAATAAAATTTCCAATAATTTCTTTTGCATTACACATATTTAAGTAAAATAATTTATAATTTTTAATATTATTTTTATAAAATTCTTTTTTTTTAATTTTACATTGAATTTCAAAATGATTTTTAAATTTACAATTACTTATTTCATTTTCATCAACAAAAAATTTGGGTAATTTTTTTTCATCAAGAAAATCATTAAAAACAAAATTAAATTCAACATTATTTTCAAATGTTTTATTTTGAATAATTTCATTACAAATTGGTTTTTTAGGATGATAAAAATTTTCAGTGTTTCCAATTTCATCTTCAATAAAAATTTCAGGAAAATTAATTTGATATTTTTCATCATTAATTTCTAAATCAATAGAAAATTCATTTAATTTTTTCATTTTAAATGGACCATTAAATTTTTTATCAAAATTAATTAATTCACATATTAAATAAGTCAATTGAATTCTATCGATTTGACAAGAAAAAATTAATTCGTTTTTTTTATCAAAAGATTCAAAACTAATATTAAAAATATTTTTAATAATTTCTTTATTTTGAAATTTTTCATCATCAGTTTGAATGTCAATGAAAGTAAAATCAGACAAATTTCCGCAATTTTTATTTAATGAAATTGAAGTTATGTTTAAATCAATTTTAATAATGTTATTTTTAATAATAATAATTTCAAATAAGAAAAAAAATATTTTTTTCATATTTTTTTTTAATTAATAATATTAATTATTTTTATTATGTTTTTACCAGAAATTAAAATATTTTTATTTAATAAAACTAAAATTGAATTTATTTTTGTTTTTTCATCGAAAATTTGAATTTTTTTTATTAATTCAAAAATTTTGTTTTCTATTTTAAAAATTTTAATTGAGCCATTTTTTTGTCCAGTTAAAATAAATTTTTCATTGATTTTATAAAAAAAATTTATTTTTGAATTTTTTAAATTTTTTATTCTAATTTCATTTTTTTTTCTAATGTAAAAATAAATATTTTTATTATCGAAAATTAATTTTTCATAACAACAAATTAAATTTTTTCCTTTGAATAAAAAATTAATATTTTCTTTATTATTATTTTCATTTAATTCATAATTTAAAAAAGAAAAATTATTAATTTCAGAATTTGAATTAAAAATCGCAAAATCATAAAAAAAATTTTTTTTTTCATTTTTGATTTCAAAATTTATTTCAAATTTATTATTTTTTTTTTCCCAAAAAATTATTTTTTCTTTTGAAATTGTAATTAAATTTTCATTGTTTAATTCATATAAATTTTTTATTTTCGAATTGTGATTTGAAATTATTTGTTTTTCATTAAAATTCAAATCAAAAATTAAAATTTTTCCATTTTCAAATCCAAAAACAAAATCTTCATTAAATAATTGAATAATTTTATTAATTTTATTATCAAATTCAAATTCAAAAAAAATTTCTTTTTTTTCATCCAAAATTTTTATTATTTTATTCGAACTTAATAAAATTTTCCCATTTTTTAATAAAATTAAATTATTAATTTCATCATTACAAACAAAAAATTCATTCACATTATTTTCATCATAAAAAACATTCGAAAAATCAATTTTCTCAAATTTAAAAAAATCCTCATTAAAAAACTCATGTTTAAAATAATCATTCCAACTCAAACGTTTTTCAACATCAACTTCTAATAAATCATAAATTAATTTTCTCAAACTCAAATTTTCACATTCAAATTCCAATTTTTTATTTTTTTTATAATTTTCAATCGATTTTCTAATTTCATTCAAATTTTTTCCTTTGAACGGATAATCATTAAAACACATTTGATAAATCACAATTCCCAACGACCACAAATCAATTTTATAATTATATTCTTTATTTTCTAAAATTTCAGGAGCCATATTAATAATCGTTCCGCAAAAAGTTGAAGTTACATTATTTTTTTCTAAATGTTTGCTCAAACCAAAATCGCTCAATTTTATTTCAAATTCATTTAAATTTATGTTTTTATATTTTATTAAAATATTCTCTAATTTTAAATCTCTGTGAATTATTTTCTTTTCATTCATTAAATATAAAATGCTATTCAATTGTAATAAAATTATTTTTATTGTTTTTAATGAAAATTTTCCGTTTTTTTTCAATTCAGTTTGTAAATTACTGTCTAATAATTCCATTACAATATTAAAATAATCTTCATCTTCATAATTTTCAATTAATTTTATTGAATGTTCATTATTATTTAATTTTTTCATCGTTTCTATTTCATTTAAAATTTCTTTATTTTCATTTAATAATATTTTATTTATTTTCTTCACAGCAACGAAACATTTTTTTTCATTATCAAACGCTTTAAAAACCTTCGAAAAATTTCCTTTTCCAATTTCTTCTTTTATTACAAATCGTTGTGAATTTCCCATAAAATTAATATTTAATAATATTTAAAATTATATAATTTTATTTATTTAATGAATCCATCCTTTTTCATGTCCATTTTCCATTTGCGGCTCTAAAAATCCTCGAAAAAAAATATTACTAATTTCCCATCTCATTCCATACCCTTTTTCATTTCTAATTTCTAAAATAGCAACCTCATGTGGCAAACCATGAATATTAATCCAAACACAATTTTCTAATATTTTTTCTAATATTTTATTTGCTTTTTCGTTTTTTTCTTGTTCTTTTCCATTTTGATCCGGCCAAAAATTGTCCGTTATTGAACGATGACTATGTTTTGTTAATGCTCGTGCGCCTACTGTTAATTTTGATTTAGGTGAATGAAGGTTGTTGAATGAGTTTTTTAATATATTTTTATCAATTGGAAGGTAATTATTTAAACTTCCGGTTGTTTCTCTTATTCCTAATAATGTTAATATGTTTCTTGGGGTTAAAATGTTGTTGAGGAGATTAAAATTAAATTCTGTGTTTGATTTTATTATTTTTGTTAAATTGTCTATTGATTTTTGTGTTATTTCACTTACGAATGAATTTAAAGGGTAAAATTTGAATATGAAATTGTTGTTTTTTTGACATAGTAAAAAATTGTTTATTATTAGAATTAATAAATTTCCTGTTGGATAGGAAATGAATAAAAAATCGTTGTTGTAATTTTTATTTTCTAAATTAAAAATATTTTCATTATTATTATTTTCATTAAAATTTAGTGGATAATTTTTTATGTTATTTTTTAATTGTAATATTAATTCGTTTTTAAATTCGGTTTGATTTAAAATGTTTTTTTCAATATTTTCGTATGTTTTTATTATTTCATTGTGATTTAAATAATTAATTTTTTTTTCCATTTTGAAATTATTAAAAAATAATGAAAAAAATGTTTTTTTATTTATTTTTAATAATTTCTTTTTTAAATGCAAAATTTAATTATCCAAATTATTTAACAATTTATTTAAATCACATTTTCAAAGAAAAAATAAATGAATGTTTTTCAAATATTTTAGAAACAAAACAAATAGAAAATAATTTAATTTCAGAAGATTTATTAAAATTAATAAAAAATCTTTCAAATGAAAATAATTTAATTGAAAAATTATTTTCGCCTTTTCAAAAAGAATTTTATCAATACAAAAATTATCAAAATCAAACATTAGAAAATTATAATATTTTAATTAAAAAATGTTTGCCTAAATTTTTTTTATTTGGAAATTATAATATTACAATTTTTGATTATGAAGGTTATTCATTAAATGAAATAAACGAAATAATAAATAAAATAAATTGCGTTTATTTTTTGGGCGAAAAATATTTAAATGACAAAGAAAAATTTTATCAAATTTTTTTAACTTCAAATGAAAATGAAATTAAAAATTTTCCTAGTCAATGTTTAATTGATGTTAAAAAATGTTTAATTTAAATAAATAAATTTTTATTATTAAAAATTATTAAAATTATTAAATTTTTATTATTAAAATTAATATTAAAAAATGGAAAATAATTTTTTAAATTCATTTAATTCAATTTTTGATTCAAATTCGAATTCTTCTTTTGAAGAAAGTTTTGAAATTGAAAAAGAAATTTTTATGATTAATAAAAACGAAAATAATTTAAATAAAAAAAGAAAAAAAAAATACATTAATGAAGAAGAAAAACAAAAAGAAAAAAGAAGAAAAAATAAAGAAGCTGCTAAAAAATCAAGAGATAAAAAAAGAAAAGAATTTCAATTTTTATATGAAGAAAATCAAAATTTAAAAAAACAAATCGAACATTTAAAAAAATTAATTTCTATAAATTTATGTGAAAATTGTGCGAAAATAATAATTTTATAAATAAAAATTATATTTAAAATGAAATAATTTTTAAATTGAAATAAAATTTTTGGTATAATAGAAAAAAAAATTATTATAAATAAAATTATTATAAATAAAATTATTATAAATAATATTATTATAAATAAATTATTTAATTTTGTTTATAAAATAAAATAATAAAAAAAATTTTAATTAAAATTATTATTTATCAAATTTTTTTTGTAAATTATTTAATTAAATAATCGAAAATGATGATTAATTTTATTGAATCGCATCATAAAATTTTTTCGAATATGTTAAATAAAAAATGTAAAAAAAATAATAAAAATTACATTAAATTTAATGATAAACTTCCTTTAATTCCTTTTAATAATATTCGAATTCCAAAAACAAATAAAAATATTTTAAAAGAAGAAGAAAATTTTCCTTTAAAATTAAATTCAACAAAAAAATTAAATCATAAATTAAAAATCGAATTAAATAAAAATGAAATTTTAATTGAAAATTTAAATAAAACGAAAATTAATAATTTTCTATCAAAATCATTAAATTTTAATTATAATTTAAATGAAAAAAAACCAAAAATTTTTTTAAAAACAAACACATTAATTTCTAATAAAAATTTCTCAAATTTTAATAATAATTTTATTATTTATAATCAAACTTTTTCTGGCGCGAATTTAATTGAAAAAAATAATTACATTCAAAAAATCAATCAAGATAAAATTTTAGTATTAAAAAATATATTAAAAATTAATAATTTCTCTATTTTTTCTGTTTTTGATGGACACGGACCAGATGGACATTTAATTTCGAAATTATGTAGTGAAATTATTGAAAAAACTTTTACGAATAGTACGAATTTTTATATTCCAAGAAATTCTAATTTCGAACATTTAAAATCATTAAAAAATTATTTAAATTCAACCGACATTTACACCAAACTGAAAGAAAACAATTATTTTTTTATAAAAAACCTCATAAAAAACATCCAAAATTCAATCGAAACTTCCGACAACGATTTTTTATTCAGTGGAAGCACATTATGTCAACTAATATTATTCGAAAACAAATTAATTTCAATAAACATCGGCGATTCAAAGGCGATTTTAATAAAAAACGAAAAAGAAACAATAAATTTAACAACCGAACACAAACCGAATTTATTTTCCGAAAAAATTCGAATCGAACAAAATGGCGGCGAAATTAAGCGATTAAATGCACAAACGCCTTTCAGAGTTTATGTAAAAAATCAAAATTATCCTGGAATCGCAATGAGCAGAAGTTTGGGCGATAAAATTTCAAAAAAAATTGGAGTTTGTTTTGAGCCAGAAATTAAAGAATTTGAAATTGAAAATTCAAAGGGAATTGTTTTAGCTAGCGACGGTGTTTGGGAATTTGTTGATAATGAAATTGTATGTGAAATATTTTTTGAATGTTATTATTTAAAAAATGGGGAAAAAATGTTTGTTGAAAAATTGTATGAATTTTCTAAAGAACAATTTTTAAAAAGAGAAATTTCTGTTGATGATATTTCAATTGTTGTTGTTTTTTTTGGAAAAAATTGTTTTTAATTTTTTGTTTAATTTATTATTGTTTTTCAATAGAAATTTTTATTTATTTTAATTAATTAATTTATTTTATATAAAAATTATTATTATAAACATTAAAAATTTAAGAAAAAAAGAATTTAAAATGGAATTTGAATTAAAGAAAAAAAATTTATTAAAAAGAAAAAAAGATTCGGAAAATTTATTAAAAAATAATCCAAATTGTGTTCCAGTGATTATTGAAAAAAAAATAGATTCGAATTTAGAAAAATGTGATAAAACTAATTTTTTAGTTCCAAAAGAATTTTCAGCTGATCAATTCATTTTTTTATTAAGAAAAAGATTAGATTTAACCAAAGAACAAAATTTATTTTTAACATCAAACGAAAATTTAATCAACGGCGAAATTAAATTTTATGAAATCTATTCAAAATTTAAAAATGAAGATGGATTTTTATACATTTCATATTCAAATAACAAATAAAAATTAAATATTAAATTAATTAATTAATATTTAATAATAATGTTATTTAATAAAACAATCGCATACTCATTTTCAAAACAATCTCGTTCAAAACCAATCAAAGCAAAAAATTATTCACCCGGACCAGCAGCTTATTTTCCCACAAATTACATATACAAAAATCCAAAAACTTTTAAGTAAAATTATATAATTTTAATTTAAAAAAATATATATTTTTTATATATATAGAATGAGCATAAGTAGAGAAGAAAAAGATAGAATTTTCACAAACTATAAAAATAAAATTCCCGGAGTTTGTAAATATCACATAAAAAGCGCAGTTCCAAACGGAATTAAATACACTATGAGAAAAATTATAAACGTTGACTTTTCTAAATATAGAAACATTTCACCTGGACCGGCAGCTTATAATCCGATTTATTATAATAATAATGTTCATTCATATACATTTTATAAAAATGAAAAACAATATGTTAATAATAATCCTGGAGTAGGTGACTATGATGCTGATGTTTCTCAAAGAAAATTATTAAAAAATTCGCCGAGTTGTGTTTTTGGACATGAATTAAGTAGAAGTGTTGCTAATTTTAATCTTCCTAATAATTTTAATAAAAGTATTGTTGATGATCCTGGAGTTGGAACTTATTTTCCGAATGATAATTTTGTTAAAAAAAAGACGATTTCGTTTAGTTTTGATAAAAAATCGAGAAAATTAGAAAATTATAAATATTGTTATTATAAAGATAATAATAATAATAAAAATAAAAATAAATCGAATAATATTTTATTGTTGAAAAGAAAAATTAAAAATTATTATAAAAAAGCATATGAAAAATCTCTTTTAAATAAAAGTAATGTTTCTTTTGATTGGGATAAAAATATTAAAATTATTAGAGATGTTAATTCAAAACCGAAAAAAAAAATTGATTTGAATAATATTTCTTCTTATTCGTTTTATTTGAAACATATTTAATTTTTTTGAAATAATTTTTTATATATAAATATTTTTTTTTCTCAAAAAATCAAGAATAATATGATTAATATATATATATATATAATTAAATTCTAATATATAATTAAAATACAATATTTTTAATTAAATCATATAAAAATAAATTGAAATTAATCTTTTTTTTTACTTATTTTATTTAATTAAAAAAAAATTTAATTTTTTACTTTTTAATATTTATTAGATTTATATTTTAATAATTTTATTTTAATAAAAGAATAAGGGAAATATTTGGATAATGTTTCGAAAT
>JAEEGK010024998.1_pt1 | contig 12320 bp, 14 predicted proteins | sample 8958771 | NCBI WGS metagenome assembly JAEEGK01 (sample SAMN16246547, study PRJNA631951) | gut metagenome | biome: gut microbiome; feature: rumen; material: SC-attached | host: Bos | place: Iran: Karaj | collected 2018-10 | reverse complement strand
TACCCGTCGTTCTGTTCCTCGCGGTTTTCCTTTACCGTATGGAGATCAAAGGCGTCAGCAAACGCATCCGCGCGAAACGTGAGAGGATCGAATACGTCGATCTTCCTGCAAGTATTTTCGGATATGGCGAACTATTCATTCTTGAAGCATATGGCGATTCTATGAATCTTGCCGGTATTGACGCCGGCGATTACGTAGTCGTCAGAAAGCAGAACACTGCAAACTCCGGAGATCTCGTCGTAGCTCTAACCAACGGCGAAAACAATCTGAAGCGTATTCGGTTTGATGACGAACGTCAAGTTGTTGCACTTTGCCCCGAGAGCACAAATAAGCGGTATAAAGTCAAGGAATACAAAGACATTCAGATACAAGGTGTCGTCACGCACGTCATTAAAAAGGTGACATAGATTATAGGAGGGTTATGAGAATTGACCAATTTTATTTCTCGTGCAGAAGCTGAGGAGCTCTGCGACGGTCTGATACAGCAATTCATCGGAAATGTATCGACCATTCCGGAATCAATTGATATAGACGCCTTCGTCCGAGATTTCTTGAAATGTCCTGTCCTTTACGAAAGCATTGTTGAGGATGACAAGGATAGGATTGCCTTTGTATCTGACGGTAAACGCCCGCTTCGCGTTATGAAAAACGGGCAGCCGAAAGAAGTCGTTTATCCGAGAAATACGATTGTGTTGGACAAATACCTGCTGAATCCGAGCGAATACAATCACAGACGGTTTGTTCTCAGCCACGAGGCAGGTCATGTTTTAGCAAATCGAATAAATCCAGACAGCCCGGCTTGCTTTCATCATTTTACTGACCGAGAGAGGATAAATTATACAATCGATGATCTTGAGGCAAGATACAGTATAAACGAATGGCAAGCGAACACTATCGGAGCATCGCTTTTGATGCCGCGATATGTTATGAAAAACACACTGAAGAAGTTTAATGGCGGAAGAAGACTTCCGATTTACGGTGATAACATCTTTCATCCGAGAGAAAAAGCCATTCTCAATAAGATGGCAAGTACGTTACAAGTGTCTTATACTGCTCTTGTAATCAGGCTGAGAGATCTTGATATGTTGAGCCGCCACAATGTTTCCGAGTACATTCAAAAAGAACTCGGCTTGGGAGGTAGAAAGTAATGCAGTATTATAGTATAAATACTTCAGACGAGGCGATCCGTAGAGCGGAACGCTCAAGGCAGGAAGCAAGGGAGTTTGTAGAGCGTGAGCTTAAATGTCCTAAATGCGGATATTTGGTAGCATATGCGTTCTCGGACGCCAAAGGTCATTTCAAAATCAGATGCAAAAAGTGTAAGGAAATATCTGTTTTGAACTTTGCGTATTTCTGCCGTCGCAAGAGACGTAAGTATCAGGTCTCAAAATCATAATCTAATCAACGACAACTGAATATACCACACTCTATTCGAGCAAGCGGAGAGAACCTTTTCAGGTTGGACTACCAAGCGCCGTGCGAGTCAAAGTGATTATGGGATAACCATATCATCTTGATTTCCACGGCGCTTTTTTGCTTGTTCGGATAGCTCGCACTGCGATAGAAGTCTTTTCCCTTGTTCGGGAAAGGACTTTTTATGTTTCATCTGTGGCTTTGTTACATAGCCAAATACCCGTGATCTCCGAATTTTTGATTTCACCCCAAAACCAAAAATTCAAAAATCAAAGGAGATCACATAATGAAAAAAGAAATAACCATCGTAGATAACGCTCTGTTTGCAGAGTTTAAGAAAGATTGCAAAGTGCTTACACTTGCTAAGGAATATCCGGGATACGTCGGATATGAGAAGTATATGATCTTGACCGATCTTTTAAAAGAAGACCTGATCAGGAAATATGGAACACTCTTAAATAACTATGAACCTTATATTGTCGCCTCGATGCAGCTTTATTCTCCAATAGCAGATTATGAAAAAAACGAGGACAAGTTTGAAAAGCGTCATGTGAGAAACACGGTAAGCATCGAAGTTGACAGTGATGATGAACAGACTTTTTTAAGTCTTCAAGTTGAAGACTACTTAACGACGTCGCTTGATGAGTGTTGCAAAGAAGAAATCCGTCGACGGGTTCTTTCTGCTTTACGCAAGCTACCAGATATACAACGTCGTCGTCTCATCTTATGGGTAGAAAACGATCAATCATTAACAAAGATTGCAAAAATCGAAAGGGTTTCGATACCGACAGTTTATAAGTCGATTGAGTGCGCCAAAAAAAACTTCAAGAAATATTTCGGATTAGGGCTAAAAAATGGCACCCCTTTGTCCAAAGAAGATGAGGGGACTATTGATGGGGAATAAGAACCTCGCATTACAAAGAATAGAGGATATGAATATGAAAACTCAAAACACAACTGAAATCAAGCGTGGAGATCTGTATTTATACGATTTCGGCAACAACGAAGGTTCTATCCAGTGCGGATTGCGTCCGGTCCTTGTTCTCCAGTCAGACAGGTTCAGCCGTTCACCCACCGTTATTATTGCTGCGATAACATCAGTTATCAAAAAGCAGTACCTTCCTTCTCACGTTATCATTGAATCACGTTTCGGACTGCAGCAGGACTCAATGGTTATGCTTGAGCAGATCAGAACCGTCAACAGAAGCGAATTGCAGAAGTACATCGGCTTCATTGACGATGAATCGGTCTGGCGCAAGATTAATAACGCTATAAAGAAAACATTCGGGCTGTGGTTCTACAATCTTGAACGGACTGGCGACATTCGTTGTCTCTGCCCGAAGTGTCTTGCAGACTATAAAACCAATCCGGTCTTTATGGTAAAACGTCTTGACCCGTTTTCCAAGAAAGAGGAAAAATGCGATAAGTGCGATAATCTCGGGTACGACTATCTCGTGTTTGATAAGAGGGCGTCAAAATGAATGTTGAATACAACAACGGCGGACATCCGATGAAACACGTTATTCCGTTCTGGGAGAAAGCAACTATGACGTTAGACGAAGCCGCTGAATACTCCGGAATCGGAAGAAATACGCTTTATAGATTGACGAACCAGAATAACTGTCCGTTTGTTCTGTGGGTCGGTTCAAAGCGAAGAATCAAGCGCAAACAGCTTGACGAGTATATTTCTAAAGCTTATTCAATCTGATCTTGATTTGTCAAGTATGCGATTGAGAAAATCGCATACTTGGCGATCTTACTTCTTATAAGTAAACTGTATTACGGGCTGAATAACCTTTATCAAAAACGGAAGGAGCTTTTTCTATGGCTAAAGAGAAACGAAGAGATAAGTCAAGGGTCATTCTAAGCACAGGCGAGTTCCAACGACCGAACGGAACATACCAATACGGATGGACAGACGCCAACGGTAAAAGGCACGTCATCTATGCAAAGACGCTTGACGAACTGAGAGAAAAAGAGCGCAAAATCTCCAAGGACAAAGTTGACGGCATCAAATCCGAATCCCGGTTTATGACCGTGAACGATATGTTCGAGAAATGGAAGGACCTAAAACGCGGGCTGAAGGACAATACTTTCAGCAACTACATCTATATGTACAACGCCTTTGTCCACGACAATTTCGGGTTCAAGCGCATAGCGGATCTTAAGAAAAGCGACGTCAAACGCTTTTACAACTCGCTGATTGAAGATCGAGGGCTAAAACCCGCGACGCTTGACAGCGTTCACACGGTTCTGCATCAGGTGTTTGAAATGGCGGTTGATGACGACTATATCAGAAGCAACCCATCTAATAACGTCATCAAAGAAATCAAGCAGGCGCACGGGATAAAAATGGAACGAAGACGGGCTTTGACTTTGCCCGAGCAAAAACTGTTTCTCGCCTATCTCTCGCAGAACAACGCCAATTCTCACTGGTATCCGATATTCGCTTTTATGCTCGGAACCGGGCTCAGAGTCGGAGAAGCCACCGGACTGAGATGGTGTGACGTGGATCTTGATGAAGGGGTCGTTGACATCAATCATACGCTCGTTTATTACGCTCACAGCATCCCGGGGTATAAGGAAGGCTGCTACTACGCAATTAACACCCCTAAAACTCAGTCGAGCGTAAGGCAGGTCCCGCTCATGGATTTTGCAAAGGATGCTTTGGAGCAGGAAAAGCTGTATCAAGAAGGAGTGGGGCTTTCCTGTAACGTAACCATCGACGATTATACCGATTTCGTATTCCTTAACAAGAACGGATCAGTTCATAACGAATCATCTTTGAACAGGGCTTTGAAGCGGATCATACGAGACTGCAATACAGAAGAGTTTGAAAAATCCGAAATGCCTCCGGTTTTGCTCCCGAATTTCAGTTGCCATACTTTGAGGCATACCTTCACCACTCGCATGGTTGAAGCCGGGATAAACATCAAAGTCATTCAAGACGCTCTGGGTCACAGTGACATCTCTACAACGATGAACATTTACGCCGATGCGACCAAAGAACTTAAAAAGAGCGAATTTGAAGGACTCGAATCAATATTCAGATAAGTGCCAAATCAATCGCTGCACCAGGACAATAATCGTCTTGGTGCAGTTTTTATTTTTGAAAAAGTTACATTTTATAACATCTTGGTACTCGCTTAAACCCGCTTAGATATTGACTTTATCGCACTTTTGCGTTATAATAAGGTAGCGTATTATAAGCGCTTCATTTCAGCGGAAATACTGATGTCTCGTATTGACAGAAATGAAGGACTTACAACAATTAATGATACAACGCAAACACAACTTATAAAATCTTAAGGGACGCTATGTGAAACCGACCCTTGAGAAACGCCTGAAAAGAAAGCAAAAGGGACTATATGACAACGTATATAAAGACCTTCCAAATGCTCCCCACTATGAAGTCCGTGAAAACCGGATCGGAGGAAAAAGCGGAAGAAAAGCCCGCGGAAATTGAATGCGCCTGCTTTACCTGCGCCTCTCAGGAGGCCTGCAAGGCAGCGGCGGAAGCCGCGCCCGCGATAGAAGGCGCGCCGATCATTTCAGCGGAAAAACCGGATTTTTCAAACGTGCAGATAGAGCCGCTGTTCTCCGATTACGTCGATTTTGAGACGTTTTCAAAGTCCGATTTCAGAGCTGTAAAGGTCCTTGAATGTGAAGCCGTGCCGAAGTCGAAGAAGCTGTTGAAGTTCACGCTTGACGACGGAACGGGCACGAATCGCACCATTTTAAGCGGTATCCACGCGTTCTACGAGCCCGAACAGCTCATCGGCAAGACGCTTATAGCGATAGTCAACCTGCCGCCGCGCGCGATGATGGGCATTGAGTCATGCGGTATGCTCCTCTCCGCCGTCCACCACGAAGGCGAAGAAGAAAAACTGCATCTTCTACAGGTCGACCCCCACATCCCGGCGGGAGCTAAACTGTATTAAATTATAACAAGTTAAACACAAATAAAATTTTGCCTGTAAGGCAGGGAGGATCTACATGAAAAGTATCAGAAAAAGTATCATTTCCGTACTTCTCGCCGTATTGATTGCAATGACAGCAGTCTCGTTCACAACGATTACGGCGCATGCCGACGACCTGGTAATAGACGTGGAGACAGAAGAGGAATTTGCGGCGGCGCTCAACATGGACACACCTGTCGCCGCCATAAACGTTGTCACGAGTTTTTCCGTAAGAAGCGACTGCACGGTAAAATTCGACCCCGAGCATATAGACAATTATAAAGACGTTGTCGTTACAGTAAACGAGGGTGTGACGCTGACCGTTGCCGACGGCGGAAGCATAGGCACTCTCTGGTATACGTATGAAGGCGACTGGGAAACGCCTCCCGTACCTAACGGAAGCATGATAAACAACGGCACCGTCATAGTTGACGACGGCGGCTGGATTGACGCCGCGTTCAAAGAAAACAACGGCACGATGATAATCAAAGACGGCGCGATAGCGATGTGCTGTGACAAAAACAACGGCACCGTTATAGTTGAGGGCGGTATGTACCTGACGTCGCAGGGCGACAAAAGCATAAACAACGGTGTTGTAAAAATAGGCGAAAACGGCGTCATGATCTCCCGCTTCGGTACTCCGATAATAAACGCGGATGACGGTGTAATTGAGCTTGACGGCGAGTTTATGTGCGGTGTGCTCGGCTTTGACGACGGCGTTATGCTGTTTGAAAATCACGGAACGGTGACCGGTCACGGCTCCGTTACGCTTGACAACATGAGCCCAGAAGACGTACCGGCGCCCGATATGGACGTTATGGCGGAGCGCATGATGGCAGAATTAGGCCAGGAAACGCGCTTTGAGGACTGGGAAGACATCGATATATTCATACAGTATGAAGTAACGTCTTACGAGGATATCACCTCGCATCTTAAGGACCGCACGGTCGCGGGCGAGCACGTTGAAGGCAATATGGACCTCAAGTTCTTCGTTATGGGAAATATTGTAATACCCGAGGGCGACATTATTGAAACAATGGCGCTTATCGTAGTAGCCGAGGATGCAAGCCTGACAGTAAGCTCCGGCGCATTTCTTGAATGCGGTCTTATAAACAGAAGCAAGGTCGAGGTCATGCCCGGCGGTACGCTTGCGACAACTATGGGCGGCAACATTTCAAACGAACGCGAGCTTATTGTATACGAGGGCGCGGAGATCATCAGCCAGATGGGAGGCGTTGTGGTAAACAGCGAAGGCTCGCATATGATACTTGACGGTACGTTCTACTGCGGCTGTCTGGGCGGTGAAAGCGGCGACGGCTGCTGGTTTGAAAACTTCGGCGACGCGTCGGGCAACGGCACGGTAGTCCTGTATGAAGCGGCGCCCGACTTTATGCCCGTAAACGACATGGATCAGCTTGCGGTATACGTTGCCGAGAAATTCGGCGACGCGGAAAACATACCGGAAATAATCGTCGCCCATACTGTTCGGTTTATACCCGGCGATATAAACGGCGATAAAGAAGTCGACAACAAAGACATTGTGGCTCTGTTCCGCTACGTCAGCGGCGGCAAGGGCGACGTTGTGATCGAGGCGCTCGACCCGAACGGCGACGGCGCTGTTGACAATAAAGATATCGTGACCCTGTTCCGTAACGTCAGCGGCGGAAACGTCCCGCTGTCCGATATACCGTATATACCGGCAGAACAATGATAAACGATCTCGTAAATACCGCAAAAGAAAACGGTCTTAATATTTATTCAATAGCGGTAATAGGCAAAGACGGCGTGCATACGGCGCAGCTGCAGCCCGCCAACAGGTGCAATAACAGCTATTCCGTCGCAAAAGCGTTTACGATGACGGCGATAGGGATGCTGTACGACCGAAAAAAACTGAGCGTATCTGACAGAGTATTTGACATAATGCGTGAGCAGTTCCCGGATAAGTACGATAAAACCTGGGAGAGCGTAACGGTTGACGACGTGCTGCGGCACAGAGCCGGGTTTGATAACGGATTTCTTGATATTGACGTTGAGGATATATCGGAATACGGCACGGACGATTTTCTGCAGATAGTTTTTCAGCGTCCGCTTCCCTTCCCGCCGGGTTCGAGATCCGTTTATTCCGACGCTGCGTATTACCTTTTGTCGCGCATCGTTGAAGCAGTGAGCGGCACGGAGCTTTCCGATTTTCTGCGGCCGGTCCTGTTCGGCGCGCTCGGTTATCAGGAGCTTGCGTGGAGCAGATGTCCGCGCGGTCACAGCATGGGCGCGACGGGACTTTATATCAGCTCCGCGGATATGGCGAAGCTCGGATACGCCTACGCTAACGGCGGCGAGTACGACGGAAAAACCGTCGTATCCGAAGACTGGGTTGAGCTTGCGCTTTCGCGCGGATACGAATTCGGGCAGTACAGGGACACCGGCGTCTACGCAAAAGGCGGTATGAACGGGCAGATGCTCTGCTTTTCGGTAAAAGAACACACAGCGGCAGCCTGGCACGGATTTGAGCCCGACAAAGACGTTTCCGTGCTTCTCAAGCGTTTTGCGCTGTACGGTCATAGTAAAAAATAACTTTTTGAGGCGGTCGTGACGATCGCCTCGTTTTTAACGGGCGGCAAACGTCTGGTTGCAAAAATATCAATTCGTTAATCAATTAAGACTTATGATTAACCGTAAAACCGTGAAAAATTCATATTTTTGCGGTATAATGTGTTGATTGATAATAAATTTCAAGGAGGATTTCAGATGAATATAGAGTATATGCACCCCGCTGACCAGCTTGTAATGTTCATGCAGCGTATATATGACAAGGGTCTTACCACTACTTCCGGCGGCAACCTTTCCATTATGGACCGCGACGGAAACATATGGATCACGCCCGCGTCTGTCGACAAGGGAACGCTTACAAGAAACGACATAGTCTGCGTCAAACCGGACGGAGAGATAACAGGCAACCACAAACCCTCAAGCGAGCTGCCGTTCCATCAGTCCGTTTATAAAATGCGTCCGGATATCCGTGCGGTGCTCCACGCGCATCCGCCGGCACTCGTTGCGTTTTCAATAGCGCGCAAAATACCGGACCTCGACCTTATACCCACCGTAAGAAAGACCTGCAGCAAGGTCTCCATTGCAAAATACGCGGTACCCGGCTCCGAAGAACTCGGCGCCAACATAGGCAAGGAATTTGAAAAAGGCGTAGATATAGTTTTGCTTGAAAATCACGGCGTTTGCATAGGCGCGGCAAATATGTTCTCCGCGTTTATGATGTTTGAAACGCTTGATTATTCCGCTAATCTTGAGATATACGCATCCAAGCTCGGCAAGATCAACCGTCTTACGCCGGAGGATATAAAGATCACGCTGACGAACTATCATACCCTTATGGATGATTTCGTTCCCAACAGCCGCACGTCCGAAGAGCTTGAAGCCCGCCGCGAGATGATAAAGCTCATCCGCCGCTCATACAAGCAGGGACTTTTCACCGCCACACACGGAACTTATTCCGTAAGACTGTCCGACGGCAGCTTTATAATCACTCCGTTCGGCCGCGACAGAGCGTATCTTGAACCGGAAGATCTCGTCCGCATCAAAAACGGAATGAAGGAACAGGGCAAGATCCCGTCCAGAGCCGTTTTAGCGCATGACTGGATCTATAAAGAGAATCCGGATATCAACGCCGTTCTTTTGGCTCATCCGCCTTACGCTATGGCGTTTGCGGTCACGGACGCGGTTTTCGATCCGCGCACGATACCGGAAAGCTATATACTGCTGCGCGATATCGAAAAGCATCCGTTCTCAGAGTTTTACGTAGACCCGAAGAAGGTTGCGGACAGCTTTGCGCCCAACCGCCCCGCGCTCATTTTCCAGAACGACAGCGTTATAGTCACCGGTTCCACGCTGCTTCAGGCGTTTGACAGAATGGAAGTGCTTGAATCGACCGCGCATTCCATACTTAACTCAACGTCTGTAGGCAAAATAGTACACATATCAAAAGAAGAAGTGGACGATCTTAAAAAGGCGTTCAATCTTGTTGACTGATAAAACAAACCTCCTCTGATACGGGGAGGTTTTTGCACAAAAAAAACAGGAGATATAATATGGAATCATTTTTTCTGCTTGCCGTTTTCTTTTTCTTGCCGCTGTCCTCCGTACTGTACTTTATCCCGAGTCTTATTCTCTTCATCATCTCGTCCGTTGCTGCCAAAAAAGGAAAGACGGGCGGTCTTGCCGCGCACCGCAAGGGATTAAAGATCAATTTTATCGTGTCCGCCGTGATCTTCGGCGTGACGATGGCGGTGTTTTCGACCTTCTTTATAATTTTATATATCGGTCTGTCCCATATGTAAAGGTAAAATTATGAAAACAAAAACGTTTGTCATTATCATAATTGCCCTTGCCGTCCTCTGCGCCGCGCTGACAATAGCGCACGCGGTTTACGCGGTATACGCGTACGAGCACTGCTCCATAATCTACTATATATCAAAGGAGTTATGGTGATGCGCGCAAAAAAACTGATACTGCAAATCGTCGCGATTGCCGCGGTCATCGCGCTTTTCGCCGGTTATAACGCCGTGATCTACACGTATCTTACCCGCAGATGCGGCAACAATTACAGCTCCGGCTCACAGCCTAAAATGGTGGACGTTAAAAAATATCTGCCTTTTGAAGAAGGCTCGGAGCTTGCGCGGGTTGAAACTGATATTAAAATAACCGGCGATCTGCCCGTGCTTGACGGCGCGGCGGCGCTCGTACCGGTCTACGCTTCTTTCATAAACGCCGTATATCCGCAGGGCTCCGTTACGTATGAGGGCGGCGTCTTCTCGGACGACAACTACTACGGAGAAAACTTTGCCGCCGACAGCGTGATGCAGTATAAAAACACCGTGCGCGGATTCAAAGCCATTGTCGACGGGGATACGGACGTGTTCTTCTGCACGAAACCGTCTGCGGATCAACAGAAATACGCGGACGAAAACGGCGTCACGCTTGAGCTGGTGCCGATAGGTCTTGAGGCTTTCGTATTTTTCGTAAACGCGAAAAACCCGGTAAACGACCTTACCTGCGAGCAAGTGCGCGGCATTTACGCCGGCGACTATAAAAACTGGTCCGAATTAGGGGGTGCCGACAGATACATAAACCCGCTCACAAGGCTTGCCGGAAGCGGCAGTCAGACCGCCATGGAAGCGTTTATGAAGGACAGGCAGATAGCGACAAAATCCGTGCTGTCCATAACCGGCGGCTCTATCGGCTATTCTTTCAGATACTACATGAGCGGAATGGTGTCAAACAGCGACGTCAAAATGCTCTCGCTCAACGGCGTTTATCCTAACGAGGAAAACATAAGAGACGGCAAATACCCCGTTATAACCACGTTTTACGCCATTTACAGAAAAGATAACGAAAACGAAAACGTAAAAAAGCTCGTTGATTTTATCCTCTCCGAAAAAGGGCAGGAGCTTATAAACAAAAGCGGATACGTCGGGATAAATAAATAAGATAACGGCTGTACGATATATACGTACGGCCGGTATTTTTTTATTTTATATTGACATTTTTTGTTTTATATGATATGATTATTTTGAAAAAAGCGGGAATATGTGAATTAAGCATATCTGTCCCGGATCAAATATAAGGAGGATTACCATGCTTGTAAAAATGACCTGCCCCCAGTGCGGCGCAAATCTTGAGGTAGACAGCAGCAAAGAGACCTTTTTCTGTGAATTCTGCGGCACGAAGATAGCCAACGTTGCGGAAAAGATAGACGTAAACGTTTCCGGTAAAGTTGAGATAGACGAAACGGGAAAACTCGGCAATTTTGCCTATATGGTGGAAAACGCCGTAAAAGCCGGCAACTATCAGGAAGCGTACAACTACTGCCTGCGCATACTTGAAACAAACCCGAGACATCTTACGGCAAATCTGTATAAAGGACTTTCCGCCGCAATGCTTTCCACACCGGGCAACGTCCGCTTCCAGGAAGGCGTCGTTTCACTTGACAACGCCGTCGCCTCCGGTCAGATGACGTATGAAAACTCCCAGGATATAAAGAAATTCACCGGTTACGTAAACACCATGATGCCGGCGACGTTTGACGCGCACTGCACGTTCAAACAGCGCGATCCGTTCAGCAACGAGGCGGCGGCAAGAGGCGTGTTCAATATGTCGTACGGCGTTATACTCTTCATAAGTAAAGTAGTCTCGTCCTTGAACGATACGCTTCTTACGCAGGTATCCGAGCTTGAGCAGAACAAAAAGAATATGATAATGCTCGCGCTCAAGATGTCCAAAACGTCTTTGACGGATCTGAAATATATCTCCGGATACCACACCCAGCAGAAAAAGAGCGGCGGCACCATATCCACCGTCACCGTAACGGACTACGCAAAACTTAAAAATCCGTACGCGGCGGAGATCAAAAAGAATATGGAGACCCTTACAAACCAGTACAACACCCTGCCGTCCACGGTAAAGGGCGTAAGCGACTTTGACGAGGAGATAACGAAGAGAAAGAATATAATAAACGACTACGATTCTTCGCTTGACGCGTTCTTATCAACGGATAAGGAGCTTGAAAAAATGTATAAGCATCCCGGGCTTTTCGGCAGAGCCAAAAAGAGAGCGGCTGTTGAAGAAAAGTTCTCGGCAGAACTTTTAAGCAAAAAGGCGGCGTCCGAGCTTGCGGAGGACGAACTGAAACAGTTTGAATCCCAGAAAAAGAAATTCTTAAAAGAAAACACGATATAATGAATATAAATGAGGCTGCCGCGTAACGCGGCAGCCCGTTTTTTCTTATAACAAACTTTTATTGTACGAAGCTTGCCGCACTAAACAGAAGAAAGATAAATCGAGGCTCCTCCTTCGGGGGAGCTGTCGCTGATAGGGGTTCCCCAACGCGAACTTGAGAGCGTTGGGGGTTCCCGTAGGCGACTGAGGGAGTTACTCCTTCCG
>JAEEGK010024995.1_pt1 | contig 12321 bp, 3 predicted proteins | sample 8958771 | NCBI WGS metagenome assembly JAEEGK01 (sample SAMN16246547, study PRJNA631951) | gut metagenome | biome: gut microbiome; feature: rumen; material: SC-attached | host: Bos | place: Iran: Karaj | collected 2018-10 | reverse complement strand
TAAATAATCGGGATATCTCTGGAAGAATCATACTGTCCAATGCGGATACCGGCATACTGTTCGAGCCTTACGAAGTGAGCCTCCGCGCCAACACACCTCCGCGCGAAATAGAAAACGTAATGCTGCAACTCGACTCTACCGGAAATTATTACGTTCTTTGCTTTGAAATGGGCGATTTTGGAGGCTCGTTAACTGACTATAATTATGAACACATCCATGACGACGTTCATGTGCTGAATATAAACGGTACGAAGTATTATCTTGGTCCAACCACATTTGATGGCAATTTCTACTTGAATCCAACTTGTACGGAGCCATGTACCCAGTTTTCTACATCGGATCCGGGCATTCAGCCTTTGGATCCAAATGCCGATTCGTTCGAGCCTTCAGACAACGGCGGGATGGTACCGATTTATTTCAGTACGAACGTTCCTAAGCCGTCATCTGTTACGGCGGCAAACGAGCAAACGTGGAGTTTCTTCCTGGAAGATGACGAGGGACTTACTACGGAGACTCATAAAGTCTCGAATCTCGCAAGAAAGTTGAATCCTCCGGTTGTAAATGCAAGGAGCGGTAGATTTTCGGTTAATACAGAAGGTTACTATAGATTTACTGTAACTCATGACAATAAGTGTGTCGACGGAGCTTCTGTAGGCGGCGCAATGAGACTGTATTACTACTGTTATGAAAATGGTGAATTAATTGATGACAACGAAGGTTACAACGCGTTTATTGGTGGTGATTCTGGAAATTGTGTAATCGACCTTCGGAGAGGACATTACGATAGAATAGAAGTATACGTCAAAAAAGAAGGCTATATAACAAGTGATCCTTTTGTTATGGAAGATATTACAATTCTACAGCCTGCTGATTTCTATGTAAGTTCTGATGGATATGACGGCTGGACAGGAACAGTCGGCGCGCCTGTCCGGACAATCCAGTATGCTATTTATAAGTTCGAAGAAGAATATGAAGATGAAACTGTATGTAACATCTACCTGTTGAGCGATATAACGGCCGGTTCGAATGCAGTTGAGGGTGATTTTGTAACAATTCCACATATCGAGGCTGATGGCAGCGCAAAGACTTTCAATATCATCGGATGGAATAAGGATACTAATACAAGCGTTAAGCGCACAATAGATGCACAGCGTTCTGAAAGTACGCCGGGAAGAGTCATGCTTGTAGAAAATGGGGCGATTCTTAACCTTAGCAATGTCACGATAACTGGCGGTTATACTGACGAGGAGAACGACGGTGGTGGTCTGAGTGTAGGACAAGGCGCGCATGTCTCTGTTACGAACTGTACAATATCTGGAAATACAGCTGCTAATGGTGGTAGTGGTGGTGGTATATCGATTGCTGGCGGAAATATCACATTCCAGATGAGCGGTAGTACTGTAAGCGGCAATACTTCCGGCAGTGGTGGCGGTGGTATATTCGTAATGAATATTGGTGGAACCGTTTCTATAAGCAGCAGTACGATTAGCGGTAACACTGCGAATGGTGAGTATGGTGGTGGTATACATATTTGGCAAGGTCCTGTAGTACTGAATGGCTGTACAATTAGCAGTAACACGGCTCCGCAGGGTGGTGCAATTGCTTTGAGAGATCAAGAGACTGCTTTGTTGACTCTTGGTGGAGCAATGTCTGTTCCTGCAGGAACCGGCGGTACAAGCGGCAGTAATGACATATTTGTTGGAAATGAAAAGACAATAGCAATCGGAAACGACTTCGCGTACAGCGGCACGGCTGCGTCACTCGAACTCCAAACTTATGCGCAGGGTGCGACAGTCTTTACTGGCTATCCGGCAAAAGCAAGCGGCAAGTTCAAGCCTTCTGACGCACGCTATAAGATACTGAATGACGGTACGCTCTCCGTTGAGACTAATATTTATGTTGCGAATTCAGCTAATGGAGGAAGCTCTTCTGGTGACGGTTCGCAAGAGAACCCGTTCCTTTATGTGTCCTCAGCGATTACACGTATTCATGATGTGGACGTATCTGCGCACTATATTATCCATATAAAAGGAACGATATATCACGATGGCGGTTTAACAATAACCAGGGGTGACTTCGGAACGAATGCTCCTTTGTCCGTGACTATTTGCGGAACGGCCGCTAATGCCGCAGACACGCTCGACAGAGATTCAGGCAGTGCTACGACAGTTGATGTTGATGGTTCGGTCACATCATTCCCTGTGATTTTTGAGAACCTTACCATAACAAACGGTAATGCGTATGACAATGGAAATAATGGTGGCGGACTAAACGTCGGTTTGGGTACAAATGTTACTCTTAAGAACTGTAAGGTTACAGGTAATCATACTGATACATCATCAGGCGGTTTGGGCGGCGGTATATATGTTGCCGGAACTTTGACGCTCGACGGAACTTCTGTAACCGGAAATGATTCAACAACGAACGGTGGCGGTATATATGTTGCCTCTACTGGTGGGCTGGACGTCAGGGGTAAAGTCACTGTAACAGGCAATACGAATGGTACTAGTGCCACGACGAACAACGTTTACTTAGTTGACAGCAAATCCATAACAATTGACGGTGCACTTGATGCTGCTAGCCGCATTGGTGTTACGACGCAGACCGATCCGTCACCTGGAACGAACATTACATTTACAAATGGTGTTTCTAACAGCGGACTTACGGCAGCTCAGTTAAGCACTGTATTCTTCAGTGATAAAAACTACGTCGTGAATGCAGGCAGCACAGAGCTTTCGCTTGGCTTGAGCGGCGGTTCGTATGAAGGCGGCATTCCAAGCGGCAACCTTGTTTTCGCTTTCAAGGATGCGGCTACAGGCGGAGTTGATGTAACAAACTTCTACGCGGGTTATACAAAAGCCGTTTTCATGACGGTTTACGAGCCGGGTGAGGATGACCCGATTTCTGCGGCGGACCTTAGTAATATTTCAATCAAGGTTAAGTGCGGCAGCAGGGAAATAGAATCATGCACTCCGACAAAGAATGGCAATATTGTGTCGTTTACAATTCCGAACACATTGCTACCGGATAACTACATAATTTACGTAACTGTAAAATATAAAGGCGTAACTTACGATGCATCGCTTGCACTCGAAGGAAGGGAGCGGCTTGTTGCGACCACCCCTGCGCCAACAGGTTTTGTAGGCGTTCTTGGCGCGACTGTGACAAGTGCTGTAAGCGATTCTGTGGTATTCATTGATGGGTGCCGTGTGGAAATTCCAGATATGTATGTGTGTGACCACGAAGTTACGCAAGCGGAGTACACGGCGGTTATGGGAAGTAACCTAAGTAATTTTGACGGTTCGAGCGGAAAAGAACCGGCAAGTGGTGAAATACAGGAAAACCGCCCTGTAGAGAAAATAGAATGGTTTGACGCGATAATGTACTGCAACTTGAAGTGTGAAGCAGCAGGACTTACGGCTTGCTACGCAGTGAACGGCAATACGAACACAGCGCAGTGGGACTATACGCCGCAAAGTGGAGACACCATAGCTGGAACTATAACGTGCAACTTCAACGCGAACGGCTACCGCCTGCCTACAGAAGCAGAGTGGGAATACATAGCACGATGCGGAAACAACGGTACAATGTCTGCGGATGCGTACAGCGGAAGCAACTCAATAGGCGGCGTTGCATGGTATAAAGATAATTCCGATAGTAAAACACACGAAGTCAAGAAAAAGACTGCGAACAGCCTTGGTATATATGATATGTGCGGTAACGTATGGGAATGGTGCTGGGACGTTAGTGCGTCGGCAAGTAATATGCGTATTAGGCGTGGTGGTTATTATAGCCAAGAGGCTTCTTACTGCACAGTGTCAACGAGTCAAACTGAATATGCAAGCATGAGAAAAGAATACGGTGGTTTCCGCGTAGTCCGCACTGTACAGTAATCACGAGCATCCCCGCGCCGGGGTGTAGGGGCAGCCCGATAGTTCGGTTGCTTGCTGCCGAACGTCGGGCTGTTCACCGGAGCCAACTTGGCGAGGAGAATGCGCGTTAGCGTATTTCGCAACGAGTGCAAAGCACGAAGTTTCAAGCTAACCCCGGAACACCGGGAAACGCAACGAATCACGCGCCATATGTGCATCGGAAAAAAATAGCATAAATTTATCTTTTTTTGCGTAAAATATGGAAAATCTCACATTATTATGCTAGAATGTAAAAAGGGCTCTTTACAACTTAGCTAAAACGTCGCCCTGTAAGGTATAAATTGTGAAAAGGTTTTCCATTACGTTAATAAAAAAGATAGGTGTTATCATCTTTGGTGTACTCTTAACTCTGGCGTTCGTTTCGTGCGAGTATTTCAACCTTGATATAAAAGAGGTTCTGCACGAAAAACTTGACACTGCTTCCGTAGAGAGAGTCGAATTCAATGAGAGCAGAAGCCCTAAAAACAATAGTGGCATAACATGCATTCCGTCAGATTGGGGCCATGAGTTTAATGTGTGGATTCGTAATCCGCGAGCCTATGACCTTGACATGACTTATACACTTGATGACGGTTCGACCTGCACTTCTGCTTTTTATTCAAGCTACGATGATTATACAGCTAGTTCAACCAATGCAGATATTTCATGTATTTATGAAAACGGTGAAAAATACGGATACGTCAAACTGTCTGATGATTTTGCCCATGACAGGGAGATGAACGAGATTGACCGCAATGTCTCTGGTGTAATAACTTTAACCAATCATTTTACTGGAATATCTTTCGAGCCGTTCCCGGTTTCTCTGCGCGTAAACACTCCGCCGCCGGATATTTCGAACGTAATGCTTCAGCGTGATTCAACAGGAACTAAATATATATTGTGTTTCGAAATGAAAGATTTTTCTGATTCTAGGTATGATGTTCATTACGATACCCATTTTCTTAAAATGAACGGCAGCACTTATTATTTCAATCCTGCGACATTTAATGGTACTTTATATACAGACCAAGCTTGCTCTGTGCCAAGCAGTTCTTTCGTTACGACACGTCCGACGGGTATGCGGCCTTTGAAAGATGAGGGAGAGGAATTCGAAGCGTCGAACGATAGCGACATCGTGGCAATTTACTATTTAACAGATGTTCCGGTTACAACAGCTGAGAAAACATGGAGCTTTTATCTGCAAGATGATGAAGGGCTCGTCACTCCTACGCATAAAATTACGAACATTGCAAGGGAGCTTACTGCTCCTGAGTTTAGAATTACTAGTGGAAGTACTTGTATAGTAGGTGAGTATGGTTATTACAACCTTGAAGTAACTCATGACTTAAAGTGCCTTGACAGTTCTGCTTTGTTAGACAATGTAACAATATACCTTTATATCATAGATGAAACTGGCGCAATCGTTGATACTTATACTCGGACAGTTTATTCTGGCAGTAACTCTGTGACGTTTAATCTTGACAGGGGAACTTATTACAGAATAAAAGCCGTGGCTAAGAAAGAAGGCTTTACATCAAGTGATCCTGTGTACTTGAATAACATTACTGTAAATCGGCCGATGAACTTCTACGTAAGCTCTGAAGGGTATGATTACTATGCGGGAACGGCTACTCAACCATACAGAACGATACAAAGAGCCGTTTACAATTTCCTGCATGATTACTCGGACGAGGCTGCATGTAACATCTATGTTCTGGATGATATTACTCCGGCCGGTAATGATTTCGATGATTACAATGGTTCAGAGGATGCTCTCGTTTCAATTCCTGCGACTGCTGATGGAAAGACGATAAACATCATCGGATGGGATAAGAATAGTAATACTAGAACTAACCGCACAATCAATGCACAGCGTTCATCTAGTTCTGAAGGAAGCGTATTTGCTATTAGTGGCGGTACGGTAAATCTTAAGAATCTCACGATTAAAGGTGGTTACGCTGATTATGGTGCTGGTGTCAGAATCTTCAATTCGTCAGAAGCTGTAACCCTTACGGATTGTACAATAACTGGCAACACTGCCTATGATGACGATAACCTTGAAATTGGTGGTGCAGGTTTGTATATACATAGCGGTACATCGAATGCTATAACGCTTACGAACTGTACAATCTCCAATAACGAAGCGACTGCCGGCAACGGTGGTGGTATCGGAGCGTATAGCGGTGATATATATCTTAATAACTGTACGTTCACGGGTAACTCTGCAATAAATGGCGGCGGTTTGTATCAATATGAATATGTACACGCCATTACAGTAAACGGCATAACGATGACTGGAAACACTGCGTCATCAACTGGTAACGGTGGTGCTATAGCTACAGGCGCAGCCCTTCAGGGACATATCACTCTGGGCGGAACAGTTTCTATTCCGGGAGCATCAAACAGGGACAACGGCATTTTCCTGAATGGCGATGCATCAGGACATGAGACAATAGTTATCGGAAGCACATTCACGTATTCTGGTAATACCGCAGTTGTCGATTTCCCGAATTATATACATGGTTCAACAGTATTCACCGGTAATCCGTCAAGGGCAGACGGTAAGTTCAAGCCAGCTGTCCCGAACTATTTAATAACGACGGCTGGTATGCTTTCAGTTGATACGAATCTTTATGTTGACAGTTCGGTTGGTACTACCTCTGGCAATGGTGACGGCTCGCAGTCAAATCCATTTGGTTCTTTGCCAACTGCGTTAAACAAGATAAAAAATTTGAACGTTTCTGCAGATTTTGTTATTCACGTAACCGGATATATTAATGTTGTTGATGGTTTGACTATAAGTAGCGGTTCTTTCGGTACAAACCAACCTTCGTCCATAAAGTTTGTTGGTACTACTGGTCCAGCAACTGACAAGCTTTCACATGCTGCAAATGGTGCATCAACTATCGCGCTTGACGGTACTTACACAAATCCTGTGTATTTCGAGAACCTTACTATAACTCGAGGTTCAAGTAATAGTGGTTCTGGTGGTGGTATCAACGTTGGATTGAATGCTGATGTCAGCCTCAAGAACTGTAAAGTTACTGGCAACCATGCTGCAAATGGTGGTGGTTTGTATACTAACGGTACGTTGACGCTTGACGGTGTTGAGGTGTCTGGCAACTATTCTGAATCAACAGGCTTTGGTGGCGGTATCTATGTTGATGCTGCCGGTACGTTGAAAATAAAAGGCTTGGTTACTGTAACAGGCAACAAAAACGGTTCTGGTGCAAGTGCCACCACGAACAACGTATATCTGTATGAAGGTACGGCTATAACTGTTGATGGTGCGCTCAACGCTGATAGCCGAATTGGTGTTACTACGTATGGAGAACCGACAGAGGGAAGCAGCGGACACGTTGTTTTCACAGAAAATATTGAGAACAGCAACCTTACATCAGCTCAGAGAAGCGCAGTATTCTTGAGCGATGCAGGCTATGCGGTCATAGCCAGCGGCGAGATGGAGTTGGCAAGAAGTGACGGTAATTTCAGCGGAGGCATGCCGAGCGGCAACTTGAGCTTCACGTACAAGGATGCCGCATCCAACGGAAACGATGTAACAAGCTTCTATGCAGGTTATGCAAAGAATATATACATAACTGCATCTAATGGTACTGAGGCGTCCGCTAATGTTATTCTGCCGTCAGAGATTTCGTACACTATCACGCTTAAGTGTGGCTCTCATCTTGCCGCGACACTTACCGCGACACCTGTATCTGGTACAAACGCCGTCAAGGTAACAATTCCAGCATCGGTGGAGTTCCCTCAAAATTACACCTTGTATGTATCAGCAGTGTATAGCGGAACAACTTACAGTGGTAACTGCGATCTTGAAGGAAAGGAGGCGCCAGCTGGTTTTGTAGCTGTTATGGGCACGACCATTTCTGGTGCTGTAAGCGATTCGTCTGTGTTTATCGATGACCGCACTGTTGCTATTCCTAATATGTTAGTTTGCGACCACGAAGTAACTCAGGCCGAATATCAGAGTATTATGAATACAAATCCAAGTAACTTTACTACTGGGGTCGCATCTGGCGAAAGTCAGAATAATCGCCCTGTAGAGAATGTTAGCTGGTATGCTGCAATAGCATACTGTAATAAACGAAGTTCGTTGGAAGGTCTTACACCGTGCTACTCTATAAGTGGCATACCAAGCACGGACTGGGCAACTTTTGCATATTCAAGTATACCGACTTCAAGCGATTCAACTTGGGATGCCGTAACTTGCAATTTCACTGCGAACGGATACCGTCTACCAACAGAAGCTGAGTGGGAATACTTAGCACGCGGTGGCAACGACGGCATCCCGTCTACGCAGACAACCTACAGCGGTAGTGACACTGCAAATAGTGTGGCATGGTATACATCCAACAGTAGTAATAAGACGCACGAAGTTAAGAAAAAGACTGCGAACTCGCTTGGAATATATGACATGAGTGGAAACGTATATGAATGGTGCTGGGACTGGGCAGACGAAATTACTGCTACGACAGGATCATCTGGTCCTTCGTCTGTTCCTTCGGCTGATAATAAGCTACGCTCAACTCGTGGTGGTGCTTATACTAATAATTCAGATCGATGTAGGGTATATTTCAGGGATAACCTTTCTCCGCAGAACAAAGGTCAATATCTTGGTTTCCGCGTAGTTCGCACCGCACAGTAAAAAAGAGGTTTGGAGACAAAAATGACTTTACGACATATAAAAAACAACATTGCTTTTTCTTCTGCTTGCAGGCATTTCGCCGTCAAATCGCTTTCTGTGCTTTTCGTGCTTTTTGCGCTTGCCTTGACGTCGTTTACCCTTGTTTCCTGTTCAGATTTGTTATCGCCTGTTAATCCGATAGAAAGACCAGATAATCCGAACCCATCTACAAATCCGGCTTCATCAGAAACCAGCGAGATTGTAATATCAGGTTCTATAAATCGAAATGAGAGTAATGGAGCCGGTGCTTATCCGTCCGTACTTGTTAGTAGCGAATCCGATGATTCTGTTTCGCAAAATGCATCTGGTTTAGGACGTATGGCTCTGCCTAGCCTTAATATGGCTAACGCTGCCTACTACGTAATAGCCAATGCGACCGGTCAGACAGAACGAGAGGGAACGGTTAATGAAACCCAACATACATTCTCTATTCCGCTTTCGCTAGGCTCTGCATGGACAATTGAGCTTGGAATGTACATACCTGATTCTCCAGGTGGTGAACGAACAGCCGAGAATACAAAGTTTAAAGGAACATACACTTATAACCATTCTCTTACAGCTGATGATGTGAACACACCTGTTTCTATAAACCTTGTTCCATTGCAGAATGGTAATGGTCACATCGCTTTGAATATTTCAGCTGCATCAGGTTTAAATGTGGATGTAGATGTTATTTCTGAGCCTGTTGCTGGAACATGGAATGCTGCTGTGGGAAATAACCCAGATTTTTCGAGCGGAATCAATATCAGCAGTATAAAGAGTGGTACTTACAGGCTGAAGCTTGTTTTCACAGATTCTGAATCCAATCAAGAAGTTTATTACAGCGAACAGGATGTAAACGTTTACGATAATATGACGACAAACACTTGGGTTGGAGATAGCAGCTCCAACTCGCCTGTAATTGGAACTCCTTCAAGTGGAAATTATTTTACAGTTGATTCTAGTTTAATTAATGCATACAGACTAACGACTTTCTATGTTGGCGGTACGGGAGCGAGCGACACAAATGGCGATGGTACGTCCTATGCGCCTTTTGAAACAGTGTCAAAAGCTTTAACTGTAATTGGAAGCGGCGCTACTGGCACAGATTACGTTATCTGGCTTAAGAGCGATATTTATGACAATTTTTCAATTGCGAATAACGTTATGGCGGGCTCAATTACAATAAAGGGACGCGGTTTAAATACATATGATGAACCATGGAAGATTTCGAACAACGGTGCAAGTGCTAATGATAATAACACGGTGAATGTTGCTTCTACATTTCCAGTAATACTTGAAGACATTGCGATAGATGGTGATTATGACCGTAATTTTAATGAAACAGGAGAACTTGTTACTGTTGTGGGATTACGCGTTGGTGGTAGTTCAAATGTAACATTAAAGAATTGTACTATACAAAAAACAAACCGTTCGAACGGAAGTGCTATATATAACTCTAGTGGAACAGTTACGCTTGAAAACTGTACGGTTAGCAACTGTAGGTCTGAAACTGTAACAAGCGGTAGCAGTGTCCTCGTTTACAATAGTGGAACTCTTAATCTTATTGGTTGTACAATAGAAAATAACACAGCTAAGATTATCGTATTTAATAATGACCAGAATTGCCGCCTTAAGCTTGGTGGAAATATATCGATTCCAACCGGTAGTACACAGATAATACCGATAAATCTGAATGCTTCTTCTGGAACTGGCTCTCAAATTACTATTGCAGACAATTTCTCTTGCAGTGGCACTCTTCTTCTGGAGCTTCTGTCTTACGCAAACGGCTCGACCGTTCTTGTTCCTGAGACAAATGGCGCAACTTCAGTTGTCGCAAGCGCGGCAAGCAAGTTTACTCTTACTGATGGAAGCTACTCTATCGGTACTTCTGGTGACGACATAGGAAAGCTTGTGCTGAACCCGAATATTTATGTAAGCTCTTCTGCAAGCAGTCCGGCTGGAAATGACACGACCGGCGACGGTTCGGCGGCAAAACCGTTTGCGTCCATTCAGGCTGCCGTTAATAAGATAAGCGAACTAAATACAGCCGCAAATTATATAATTCGCGTGACCGGTGATGTTGACTGTGAAGCAGAGCTTTCTGCAAGTACGCTAGGCACAGCTTTCCCTAGTTCCACAACATCAACACTTACAATTTGTGGTGATAACAAAGCCACGGATAAGCTTAAGGGCTCTGATGCAGGTGGCGATAATACTAAATTGCTTGTGGTTAACTGTGCAAACAAGGTAACAATACAAAACCTGACGCTCTACGGTTTGACAAGTAATGGGTATGCTGCTTTGCAAATCGATTCAGAAAGTGCAAATGTTGAAGTCAACAATTGCGACATAACTGGCAATACTCATACAGGTTCGAATTCCCAAGGTAATGGCGGTGGCATTTACAACAAAGGAACGTTAACGCTTAACAATTGTAATGTGACAGAAAATAAAGCCGTTCTCGGTGGTGGTATATATCACAGTAAGGGTGTAGTTACTATTGAAGATTGTACGATACAAAATAATACATCAGATGGTAATGGTGGTGGTATATTCTTGAATAATGTGGGTTCTGTTACGTTGAACGTAAAGGGTAATATCACCATAACCGGCAACAAGAAAGGTACTGGTACTAATGCACCGGCGAACAATATTCATTTGACACCTGACAAAGTTATAACCGTAATCGGTTCAATAACAGGAAGCAACATAGGCGTTACGACAGGGACTGCGCCTACCGCGACATCCACTGTGAAGTTCACGAGCGGTTTCAACGCGAACAACGATGGTGCAGACCCGAACACAATATTCACGAGCGACGAAGGATACGCCCTTGTCGTCGCTGGTACAGGCTCTAATATAGAAGCATACCTTGCGGCAAGCGGCGGTGGTATAAGCACTGTCTTCGACTACAACGTTGCCCTTTCTTGCTCAGCAACGTCATTTACATACGGTAGCTCTATTACGGTATCTGCTACAGTAACAAAGAACGGAGTAGCTGTATCGCCAGCTGCGAACGACATAACATGGGGTGCTATGCTTCTGTGTTATGGTGATCAAGCTGTATCGCTCTCTGGTTCAAATGTCTCTGCATCAGCTGGTTCTGTAACAATAACAATCCCAGGCTCCTCGGTTTGGACTATTTTCAACGGATTGCCGTACACGCTCCACGTAACTGCGGTTTACAAGGACGTTGGTAAAGACATCAACGTCGATCTTACGGGAACTGTAAACTAATAACTGGACGCGCGTTTTTGGTGGCTGCCTCAAGCGGAAGTCCAATGCATCTAGCGACTTTTTCGGGAGAATCACCTTCGGCAAGAAAATTCCGTGCAGCTTCGTACGCTTTTGTCGCGTTTGCTCCTATTTCTTTCAATGACTGTGTCCTCAAGCTTAAGACAAGATCCGTGTATAGCGTTATAAAGAGAAAGAAAGTTGCGCTTGCCAACAAGTTCATCGTTACCGAACAGGTCAGCAAAGACAGTGGACTTAATTGGATATTTGAGGCGATTTTTCCGGTAGTGCCGCCGGGACCCACAGATTAGTTTTCTAACAGTTTCTAACAGTGGCTTTTTTGGACTGTTTCAGGTTTAAAACAAAAAAGGCTAAACCTTGACCTTGCAAAGATTTAGCCTTTAATGAGCGACCGGGGGATCGAACCCCGGACCCACAGATTAAGAGTCTGTTGCTCTACCAGCTGAGCTAGTCGCCCTTACGAGGAATGAA
>JAEEGK010024992.1_pt1 | contig 12324 bp, 13 predicted proteins | sample 8958771 | NCBI WGS metagenome assembly JAEEGK01 (sample SAMN16246547, study PRJNA631951) | gut metagenome | biome: gut microbiome; feature: rumen; material: SC-attached | host: Bos | place: Iran: Karaj | collected 2018-10 | reverse complement strand
GAAACGATAGATAACGACACCTTGACGGGACATTTTGCCATAGGTGGAACCGAAGGGGTAGTCGTCGTTACCAGTACCGATATAGATGATGTTGTCGGGTCCCTGTGTCATAGCGTTGATGGGAAGGGCATACTCGCTACCGTTGAGCTGGCAAGGGACACGATGCCAAATAGTGGTGTCGCCAGCAAGGATTTCAACGGAAGCTTGGTCGTAGCCGAAGCTGGTGTAGAGAGCGTTGAGGTAGTCACGGCTCGCCGATTTGACGAAGAGACCGCCGGTGGTGGCGCCAGCATAGATGGTGGAGCGGTTGGTGTCTTGTCTGTCGATGACAAAACTGGAGACCTGTCCACCAATATTATCGGGACCAATTTCATAGAAACGGGCACCGTTCTGGGCGCTTGCGACGCCTCCGGCCAAAGACAGTAGGGCCACAGAGAGGCCGAGAAGTACTTTGTTTCTTTTCATAATATATTAATAATTAATTAGATATTTTATTTTCCTTATAAACAAATAACGTACAAAGATACACATTTTTCTTTATATAATGGGGAAATATGTGTTTTTTTTGAAAAAAAGTTTTCCACAATGCGGGAGGTGTATGTTTTTCCAAGGTGGAGAAGTGGTGGCTAGGTGGGTATGGATGTGAGGTGTACGATGTGGCACGGGGAGGAGAATGGAAAAATGTTAAAAAAATATTAAACGTGGATATTGGGGGACAATAATTTTTTGTTTTCGTAGTTAGTGAGAATGTCTTGAGAGTAGAAGGATGTCGCTTTCAGGAAATTGCATCATAAAGAGTGATGAATTAAGGAAAAAAAAAATTTTAATAATTAACAGGAGACAAATAAGATTATGGAGTCTTTCGATATTCAAGAGCTAAATGAGAGGATAGCACGCGAGAGTGCGTTTGTGGAGTTGCTGACCAAGGAAGTCGGGCGACGTGTTGTGGGACAAGAGCATATGGTAGAAGGATTGCTGATTGGGTTGCTGAGTGGAGGCCATGTGCTGTTGGAAGGTGTTCCGGGACTAGCCAAGACTCTGGCGGTGACGACGTTGGCGAAAGCTATAGATGCTAAGTTCAGCCGTATCCAGTTCACACCGGATCTGCTGCCGGCGGATTTGGTCGGAACGATGATATACAGCCAAAAGAGTGAGACATTCCAAGTGAAGAAAGGACCCATTTTCAGCCATTTTGTTTTGGCCGACGAGATCAACAGGGCTCCGGCGAAGGTACAGAGTGCACTGTTGGAAGCTATGCAGGAACGCCAGGTTACGATCGGGGAAGAAACTTATAAGCTGGAGGAGCCATTTCTGGTGTTGGCGACACAGAATCCTATCGAGCAAGAAGGCACGTATCCGCTGCCTGAAGCACAGGTAGACCGTTTTATGCTGAAGGTAGTGATGGGATATCCGAGGAAAGAAGAGGAGCGTATGGTTCTGCATCGGGAAGTGAACGGAGGTGCAGAAGGTGCTGGAATAGAGGAGTCGAGAAGGGCTGTTCTCCAGCCCGAGGATGTACTGCGAGCACGGAGAGTGGTGCGAGAGGTATATATGGATGAGAAGATAGAAGGTTACATTACCGATATAATATTTGCGACACGTTTTCCTGAGGAGTATGGACTAGGTAGTCTGCGAGGGATGATCAATTACGGTGCATCACCGCGAGGAAGCATCAGTCTCGGAGCCGCTGCGAAGGCATATGCGTTTATGAGGAGGAGGGGGTTTGTGATACCTGAGGATGTGAGGGCAGTGGCGATGGATGTTTTGCGTCATCGCGTGGGTCTGACTTATGAGGCCGAAGCAGAGAATGTGACGAGCGAGGACCTGGTGAAGGAGGTTCTGAACAGGGTGGAAGTGCCCTGATTGTGGGAATGCGTTAATACGTTAATGTAGAAATGTGTTAATGTGTTAATTTAATATGGATGAATCGATTATAAAGAAGGTAAGGAGGATCGAAGTCAAGGCGCGAGGTTTGTCGCAACAGTTGTTCTCTGGAGAGTGGCATTCTGCTTTCAAGGGGAGAGGAATGGTGTTCAGCGAAGTGCGCGAGTACCAATATGGTGACGATGTGAGGAGTATCGACTGGAATGTGACGGCGAGGCTGGCGCGTCCATATGTGAAGGTATTTGAGGAAGAACGAGAACTGACGGTGATGTTGATGGTGGATGTGAGTGGGAGCGGCTTTTTCGGCACAGAGGGACGTCTGAAGGAGGAGTTGGCAGCAGAAGTGGCGGCTACACTGGCATTCAGCGCCATGGCGAACAATGACAAAGTGGGGTTGATTTTGTTCAGCGACAGGATAGAGCTTTTTGTTCCTCCAAGGAAAGGAAGGAACCATGTGCTTCGGATTATCAAGGAACTGATCGGTTTCCACCCGGAGGGGCGTGGTACGAATGTAGGGCTGGCACTGGAGTTCTTCACGCAGGTGATGAGGCGCCGGTGCACAATGATTATGCTGAGTGATTTTATCGGTGCCGCTTCGGAGAAGGGTGACAAGAGAAAGGAGGGGGAGTGGACAAGAAGCCTGAGGATGTCGTCGAGGAAGCATGATGTGGTGGCACTGAGGCTGGTAGACAGAGGTGAGAGGAGGGTGTCGAATGTGGGGTTAGTGAAATTCTACGATCCAGAGAGTGGATCGACAGTGTGGGTGGATACTGGCAAGAAAGGTGTGAGGCGAATGGCAGAGGAGCGTTTTGCGGAGCATGAGAGAAATGTGGACGAGACTCTGCGACGCTACGGAGTTGATGTAGCGGTGTTGACGACGGGGGAGGACTATGTGGTTCCTTTGAGGATGTTGTTCGAAGCCAGGGGGGTAAGATGAAAGAAAAAATAAGAAGTTCTAAAAGAATGAGGATGCTGCCGGCAACTATTATGAGGGTGCCAATGGTGGTGTGTATTTGGCTGTGCTGCCTACTGCCCATGATGACAAATGGTCAGGTAACGATGAGGCTGAGTGCTGACACCATAGTACTAGGTGAAGAGACCGTGCTGACAATGAGTGGGTTGAAAGGTGGCGGAGAGATTGCTGTGGGAGGGGATCGGATAGAGGTTCTACAAGTATCTTTCGATGCTCTGCATGGGGAACAGCGTGTTGTTGTGACGAGTTATGATCCAGGAACGCGTTATATCAGGGTTGGCGAGGATTCGCTACAACTTGAGGTGCAGGGTGTAGCGGTGGACGAACGCAGTGAGGATCCGAAGGATATTGCTGACATAGCAGATGTTGCCGACCTGGATCCTGAAAAGGATATGGAAGGTGGAGGATGGCTGTGGTTGTATGTATTGGCGGGTATTGCGGTGTTGACAGTGACGGTGTGGGTGGTGCTGAAGAAACGGAGAGGTACGCCCGTGGAAGTGCCGACGATAGCGCAGGAGGATGGACGTACGGCTAAGGAGCGAGCGCTGGAGAGACTGGAGGCATTGAGGAGACAACGGCTGTGGCAGTCGGGCGAGACAAAGGCTTACTATACGGGGCTGACGGAAGCTCTGCGACTGTTTATCGAAGAAAGCAGCGGCATCAGAGCCACGGAGCAGACGAGCGAGGAAACGATGGAATGTATGAGCAGGCTGATGAAAGAGAATAACAGTGACGAGACATGCGAGGAGGAGAGGAGAAGGAGCCTCGAGTGGCTGAAAGATATTTTGACAACGTCAGATTATGTAAAGTTTGCCAAGTGGGAGCCGCGGGAGGAGGAACACGAGAGAATGTTCGAGATGGCCGTGGCTTTTGTGAAGAACACAAAATTCGAGGGAGGAGACAGGGATGATAGATAATATCACGTTCGCGCAGCCATGGGTGCTGACCGGGTTACTGATTGTTCCGGTGCTGGTGATGTGGTGGTTATGGAGATACCGGAAGCAGGATGCGGCGCTGCAGCATTCTAGCATAACCTTTTTCGCGGGCATCAAGAGAAGTCTTCGTCAAAGGCTACGGTGGGTGCCTTATATGTTGCGGGTGATAGCACTGGCGAGCATCGTGGTGGCACTGGCACGACCACAGAGCGAACATAGCCGTGAGGAGAGTTCGATGGAGGGTGTAGACATAGTGATGGCACTGGATGTGTCAAGCAGTATGCTTGCCGAGGATTTCTCTCCCAACCGACTGGAGGCCGCGAAGCGTGTGGCAAGCGATTTCATCGAGGGACGCAAGCACGACCGCATGGCTTTGGTGGCTTTCGCCGGTGAGGCATACACAAAGGTGCCACTGACGGTGGATCACACTGTGCTCGAGGAGCAGCTCAAGGGGTTGAAGCTGGGCACAATGAACGACGGCACAGCTCTGGGTGATGGTACAGCTACCGCCATAAACCGTATCAAGGACAGCAAGGCGAAGAGCAAGGTCATCATCCTACTGACAGACGGTGTCAACAATCAAGGCAGCGTGGATCCGATGAACGCCGCAGAGATAGCAGCGCTGTACGACATCAGGCTGTATACGATAGGAATAGGAACGCGAGGGAAGGCGCCCTACCCTCTCCGGGACCAGTTCGGGAGGGTATTCTACCAGAATATGGAAGTGGAGATTGACGAAGATCTGCTGAAGCAGATGGCCGCTGCCACGAAGGATGGACGCTATTTCCGAGCGACAAACAAGAAAGCTTTGGAAGAGATTTTCGGCCAGATTGACCAGATGGAGAAAAGCCGGATCGACGTGTTGCAATTCGCCAAGAAGAAAGACGAGTTCTTGCCACTGTTATGGCTAGCGGCAGTGGCCCTGGCTCTCGAAGTGTTGCTGCGTCGCATCTGGATGAAGAGTTAAGCGTAAAGGAGGAAAATAGGTTATGATTCATTTTGAACATACAGAATATTTGTGGCTGCTGGGAGGGGTGGCGTTTTTAGGGTTCGTGTGGTGGCTGACACATTGGGGAGAGGAACGTCGGCTGAAGCGGTGGGCAAAGAGCGAACTATTACAGCGCATGATGCCCGACCGGAGCAGCTGGAGACCTATAACAAAAGCGGTACTTACCCTATTGGGTATAAGCCTGGTGGTCATAGCCCTTGCCAATCCCCTGATGGGGCGAAAGCTCGAGAAAGGGAAGCGCACAGGAAGTGATATTGCAATATGCATCGATGTGTCGAACAGCATGATGGCGGAAGATGTAACTCCCAACCGCCTGGCTCGTAGCAAGCATGTGGTCAATAATCTGCTGAATACAATGACTGGCGACAGGATAAGCCTGGTGGTCTTTGCAGGCAGCAGTTTCATCGAGATGCCGTTGACGAGCGACTACAATGCCGCAAAGCTTTTTTTGGAGCAGGTGGACTGCAGCATGGTTACCGCGCAGGGAACGGCTATAGGAGAAGCTATCGAAAAGGCCATGGCCACATTCGGCTACGGAGACGAGGAACGGGAATGGACTACAAACAACAGTAGAGCCATCATTGTCATCTCCGACGGAGAGAACCACGAAGACGATGCCGTCGGTGCTGCCAAGGAGGCTGTATCACAAGGCATCCGAGTCTGCACGATAGGACTCGGCTCGCCCCAAGGGTCCCCCATCCCCGGGAAAGATGGCAACTACTATCGTCGCGACCGCGAGGGCAATGTGATCATCACCCGCCTGAACGAACAGATGCTCCGCGAGATAGCCCATGCCGGCAAGGGGGTGTATGTGAACGGTTCGGGTTCTGTCTCCGACATCACAAATATGCTTGAAAGTCTGGAAAAAAATGATTTCGACGAAGCGATTTTTAATTCCTTCGAAAGCCGCTACCAGTATCCTCTGGTAGCCGGACTCTTTTTGCTGCTGGCCGAGGTGTTTATCTTCGAACGGAGAAACAAGAAATGGCGCCTGGCATTTCTATTCGTCTGTCTCTTCTTTGGCAACGCCCAGGGCCAAAGCTCATGGCAAGGAAAGTTCAACCAGGCGAATTCACACTATCGGCAGCAATTATATCTGAAGGCCGCAAACCAATACTATGGAGTGCTAAAAGACAGCACCCTGAATGATGAAAACCGACAGAAAACACTATATAACCTAGGAAACTGCTTCTACAAGCTTGGGCATGAGAGCAACGACCCAAAGGCTTTGAATACCGCCACAAATTGTTACAGCGAAGCCCTGACGCTACAGGGGAAGTCGACAGGCGCCCCCCTAGCCGCCAAAATCCATTACAATCTAGGCAATGCTCTCTATCTTCAAAAGAAATACTCCGATGCCACAGCCCAATACAACGACGCTCTATCCAATACACCAGTAAACTCACAAGCAGACAATCTGGCGTTCCGCAGCCATACCATGTACAATATGGGCAACAGTTTGCTCAAGGAATCATTGAAAGATCACGACACCTCTACCCTGCAGACAGCCATCAGTTGCTACCGCAACGCGCTGCGACTCGATCCCACCAACGACGACTACCGGTACGCCCAGTCACTTGCCTACAAGTTACTTGGCAAATGGACCAAGAAGAAACCGCAGAAGAACGAACCTCAGTCTAAGAAAGAGAAGAAAAAAGAAGAACAAAAGCAACAGGATAAAGAGCAGCAACAGAATGATAAACAACAGCAAGATCGACAGCAACAACAGAATAAGCAACAACAGCAACAACAACAGCAACAGCAACAGAAGCAGCAGCAACAGAAGCAGCAGCAACAACAGAAAGAGCTGAACGACGAAGTGAACCGCGAGTTGCAACGCCAACAGGAAAAACAGTCTCAAAAAGACAATCAAAAGCAATCGAAACAACAACAACAACAACAACAACAACAACAACAAAACGATAAAAAAGACGGCAAGGGTCAAAAAGAATCCCAACAGCAGGACAAAGGCAAGAATAACAGCCAAAACCAGCAGCAAAAACAACAGGAACAAGGGCAGAACAATCAAAATCAAAATCAAAATCAAAACCACCAAGACCCTCAACAAGGCCAGAAGCAAAACCACCAACAGAAAAAGCAAGGCCAACAGCAGTTGGACAACGAAATAAAGAAAGAACTCGAACGACAAAAAGAGAAGGAAAAAGGCAATACGGATAAAGACTCCCCAAAAGAAGAAAAGGGAAAAAACAATTCGGAAGAAAAGAACGGAACCCCAGATACACGGAAGCAAGACAAATCCGATGCCCTCCAAGGAAAGGCCAACCAGAAACAATCTCCGACCGGCAAACAGCAAACAGCCTCTGCTCAACAGGGTACCGTTGTTCCAGGCAACAAAAAAAATACCGACAAGAAGAATGCCGAACATGTGCTAGAAGCAGTGAAAAACAATGAACGGAGCACTATCAAGGCTCAAATCAAGAATGCCCAATCCATCAAGGGCCAACGCATCGAGAAGGAATGGTAATCAAACAATGAAACACACAAGCAAACAAGCGATGAAACCATCAATCTTAAAGCTCAAAACAACTATCATCCTCACACTCCTCATGATACCTCTCGGACTGAGAGGTCAGGAGATTTCCGTCCAAGCCCCCAAATCGGTCTTTTTGGGCGACAATTTCACCGTACAATTCTCGGTGAACGATAATGCCAGTAATTTCAATGGACCCACCTTCAAAGGGTTTTCTCTCCGTTCCGGTCCCAACCGTAGCACACAGAAGTTCTCTACCATTGTCAATGGTCAATACAGCTATTCTGAACAAACAATATTTTCCTATACCCTCACTGCCGACCGTGAAGGTACATTCACCATTGGCTCTGCCACCTGCACCGTTGGGGGAAAGAAACTGACTTCAGAGAGTTTCTCCATAAAAGTGGAAAAGCCAACCGCCGCCCAGCAGCAACAACGCCAGCAACAACAGCAACGTCAACAGCAGGCATTCGACCCATTCGACCCATTCGACCCCTGGGGACAACAGCAACCTACGGCCCCACCTCAGATAGAGGAGAACAGCATATTTGCCCGCACTTCTGTGAGCAATCCCAATCCTTGGCAGGGTGAACAGGTTATCGTCACCCACAAGATATACTTCCTAATACCCATCCAGAACTATTCCATTGACAAACAGCCAAGAAACAAGGGGTTCTGGGCCGAGGATCTGACGCCTCAGAATGGACGGGTAAAACAGTATGAGGAGGTCGTGAACGGTCGTCGCTACAAGGTGGCCGAGATACGCCGTAGCGCCCTCTTCCCCCAGCAGAGCGGAGAACTCATCATCGACCCGCTCGACATCAACGTTCTGGCCATTGTCCAGGCCTCCCGCCGTCGTACGGGCACCATGCTCGACCTCTTCGACGACCCTTTCTTCAACCCGGCACAGGCCATTGAACAGCATATCCAAGCAAAACAAGTCAAGGTGAACGTGAAGGCTCTCCCCTCTCCCCCCGATAACTACAGCAATGCCGTTGGCAATTTCTCTGTCTCGGGCGGTCTGACACTCGACAGCGTGAAGGCGGGCGAGGCATTGAGTTACCGGCTCACCGTTTCGGGTCATGGAAACCTCATGCTCATCAACCCTCCATCTCCTCAGTTCCCGGCTTCCTTCGAGGTCTATGACCCCCAGACTCAGGATAAAATCAGCCGTAACGACAACGGAATCAGTGGCAGTCGCACCTTCGAATGGATCATCATTCCCCAAGAGAAAGGTATTGTCACCATTCCCGCCTACCAGTTCGTCTTTTTCAACCCCTCTACAGGGAAATATGTCACCCTGTCGGTCAAAGAGCAGCATCTCAACGTGATGCCCAGCAACGGAATCAACAATCCCAACGACAGCACTCAGGCAAACGCACAAACCTCCAATCACTCCAATATTAAAACGATCCTTCTCTACAGTCTCTCTGCCTTGGCTGTGCTTTTGGTCATCTTCTTTATCGTACGCTGGCTCTTGAAGCACTGCAAACGCGATGTCGACCCTGTTGCCCAGCGTAAACGCAACGCCCTCTCTCTGGCACGCCGACGCCTTAAACAAGCCTCCACATACCTCAAGGCAGGACAACCGGAACCTTTCTACCAAGAAATCTACCGTGCTTTGTGGGGATGTCTTTCCGACAAATACAACATCCCCCTCTCGCAACTGGACCGCGAGAGTGTAAAAAAACGCCTGGAAGAAAAGCAGGTCAGCATTGAGCAACAGCAGGTCATTCTCGGCCTTCTGGATGAAGTGGACCTCGCTCGCTTTGCTCCAGGAAATCCAGAGACCTTTATGAATAAAATATATGAACAGACCCTCATGGTCATTTCTGAAATCTGATGCCCTATGAAACATCATCTTTTTCTTGCTATCCTCTTACTCGCCAGCGGCTGTCTGTATGCACAGAACACCCGTTACGAGACCGATAGCACCTGCGGATGCGACATCCTTTTTGTCGATGGCATCCAGACCACACGCGACGGCGACCGCTATGGATTCCGGCGTGATGACGGCACTGTCATCGCCCCGAACATCTATCTCCATGTGGGAACATTCTCCAACGGCTACTGCCGTGTCTGGCTCGAAGACACACTCTGCGGCCTGATCTCGGTAAATGGAGACATCGTGGTACCCTGCATCTATCATGCTTTGGAACTCCCTTCCTGCGGCCGTGTGCTCGTGAAAAAGAATGAGGAATATGGCTTTACAGACCTGAATGGCAACGTTGTCGTCCCTCCCTCCTACCCCTTCGCCAGCAACTTCTCCGAGGACCGTGCCGTCGTGGCTCTGCTTGTCGACTCGTTCTTCATCCAATACTCTTTCATCGACACTACGGGGAAAGTGCTGTTCTCCCCTGTCTATCAAGATGCCCGCCCTTTCTCTGGAGGATTTGCCCCTGTCAAGCAATATGAACGTTGGGGAATTATCGACACTCTTGGAAACGAGGTGCTCCCCACTATCTATGAGGCAATCACCATCCCTGACCACGGCACATTTTTCGCTGGCAGCGAGGAAGGGATGTCTTTCTTCAACACCAATACCTTCGGGGAATCCTTCGGGAAAAAAGTATTAAAGCCCCTCACGCCCCCTGTCTACTTCCCCGTGACAGCCTTTTCCGACAACCGCATCGGTGTCTCCCGGAACAATTTTCAGGGATTCCTCTCTCCCGATGGACGTGAAGTCATTCCCTGTTCCTATGACGAAGTAGGATTATTCCATTTCGGTCGCACTTCAGTGCGCGTCGGCGACCGCTACGGCATCATCGACACCCTCGACAGCATCGTCCTCCCAATCCAATATACAAACAATTCCACCAAAGGTAACAAATACGTCTATCACGACAGCCTCGCCCTTGTTGAACGCGACGGTCTCCTCGGCTATGTCGACCTCAATGGGAACGAGGTCATCCCTCTGCGTTTCCAGCAGGCCTATCAATTCTCCCAAGGTCTCGCTCCCGTACTCTTCAACGGGGGTTGGGGATACATCGACACACATGGCGACATCTATCTCCCCTTCATCTTCGACATCGCCTCCCCTTTCCTCTGGGGCCGCGCTGAAGTATATTTCCAAGGCCGCAAATACAACATCGACCTCAAAGGTCGTTGTGTAGGTAACTGCAACGGCATCATTGCCTTCAGGTAACTTTAGACTAACACATTAACGCATTAACACATTAATATGACCCACCCAGGAATCGTCACCGCCGTCAAGCCCGGATCCGTCTCTGTTCAGATCCAGTCCACCTCCGCTTGTGCCTCCTGCGAGGCTCATGCTCACTGTGGCTTTGCCGAATCGAAAAACAAAACCCTTGACATACCTGTCAAACATCAAACCGGCAATACAGAATTCGAAATCGGCGACAACGTCACCGTACATATCGACCACGAGCGGGGACTCCTCGCTGTGCTCTTCGCTTACATACTCCCTGCAATCCTTCTCCTGGCAGCCGTCATAGGGTTCTCCTTGGCCTCCTTCTCTGAACTGAACGTGATACTTCTCTCCCTCGCTCTCCTCGCCCTTTACATCCTGTTTCTATTCCTTTTCCGGCACAAACTTGAAAAGAGGTTCACACTCTCTGTCCATAAAAAAACGATAACACCATAACACACTAACGCATTAAATAAATGCTCATCCTCGGCATCGACCCCGGCACACAGATCCTCGGATACAGTCTGCTCGACACCGAATCCACTCCCCCTGGAATCGTCGTCATGGACGTGTTGTACCTCAAGCGTATCGCCGACTTCAACCAGCGCATCCGACAAATCTACGAAAGCACCGTCCGCATCATCGACAGTTTCCATCCCGACCACCTCGCCATCGAGGCTCCCTTCTTCGGGAAAAACGTCCAGTCCATGCTGAAACTCGGGCGCGCTCAAGGGGTAGCCATCGCCGCCGCCATCTCGCGAAACATACCCTTCTCCGAATACGAACCTTCCGTCATCAAACAGCACATCACCGGCAATGGCAACGCCTCCAAACAGCAAGTCGCTGCCATCCTCCAATCTATCCTCCGTTTCGACCAGTCCCCCAAATACCTCGACGCTACCGATGCCCTTGCCGTCGCCTACACCGCCCATCTATCACTTGTCAACCCCCTTGCCGACCTTCAAAACACCCTCTCTACTAAAAAAAAGAACCGTAAATCATCGAAAAAACAATGGTCAGAATTCATCTCTCAAAACCCAGACCTGATAAATTGAAAACACATAATACAAAAATGAAATCCGTCGGACATATACTCCTGTACATCTTTGCTATCTGTACCCTCACTGCCTGCACCAACACCCCGGGCAACAAGAAGTACGACCCGCAGAAAGTCAACTTCAACGTCCTGCTCAACCCACTCTTCGACTCTCAACTATACCCATCGCTCATCCTCGGACTCAACTCCACCACAGCCTCCCCCCAGGGTACTGAAGCCGCACAACAGCTGTACACCTTCTCCGTCACCGTCACTGCACCAAGTGACAATGCCCTCCTTCGCGTCATCGTGGACTCCTCCATTTTCAACTACGTCACCACCTTCGAGGAAATCCTTCCTCACAAAGGTGATACCTACACCTTCTATCCTCCGCTGAACTGGAAATACGACCGACTGGCCACCCTGCGTCAGTCTCGCCCCATCGACCTTGCTTTCACCTGCTTTGTCAACGACGAACAGATAATCACGCGCAACCTTCACCTCAACCTTCGTACCGTCAACGAATGTCCCCTCTCCTTCCAACACGGCTCACGGCATGTCGACACCCGATGGCTTTTCGCGGCATTCGTCAACGAAGACCACCCCTACATCGAACAGATCCTCTCCGACATTCTGTCGCAAGGCATTGTCTCACGCATCTCCGGCTACCAAAACGGCTCCAAGGCCGCTCGCGAACAAGCATTCGCCGTTTGGTACTATGCCCTCAACCGTGGAATAGCCTACTCCTCCATCTCCTGCACCTCCAATCCTTCTCCCTCCACCAACGTGCCGCACATCCGCTTCTCCGACCACGTATTCAACTCCCGTCAGCCCAACTGCATCGA
>JAEEGK010024989.1_pt1 | contig 12325 bp, 8 predicted proteins | sample 8958771 | NCBI WGS metagenome assembly JAEEGK01 (sample SAMN16246547, study PRJNA631951) | gut metagenome | biome: gut microbiome; feature: rumen; material: SC-attached | host: Bos | place: Iran: Karaj | collected 2018-10 | reverse complement strand
TTTTTGCAAAACTTCCTACATTTTACTTACAAATTCAGATAAATCGGAATTTAGAGGAACTAGCGCGTCTCATTTACGATTACTGGTTTGTGCAGTTCGATTTCCCCGACAAGAACGGCAAGCCGTATAAATCCAGCGGCGGAAAAATGGTGTGGAATGAGACGCTTAAAAGAGAAATTCCAGAGGGTTGGCAACTAAAAAGAATTGAAGATGTTTGCGAAAGGATTCAGTCCGGTGGAACACCGGCTACATCAAGAAAAGATTTGTATGACGGTTCGTTGAATTGGTTTAGCACGCAAGAACTTCAAGACAATTTCCTTTTTGATAGCATCAAACACATAAGCCCTAACGCATTAAAAGAAAGCTCGGCAAAATTGTTTCCCAAAGACACCATTCTCATAGCGATTTACGCTGCACCTACTGTTGGCAGACTGGGAATTTTAACCGAAGATTCGGCCTTTAACCAAGCTTGCTGCGGCTTTGTCGTCAACAAAGAGACTGTTTCAAAAGAATACCTTTTCCTCCATTTAAAACAATCTCGTGATAAATTGAATACACTTTCAGGTGGAACTGCTCAAAAAAATTTAAATGTCGGAAAAATGCAGAACTTTGAAATTTTGGTTCCGCCGTATGAAATCATGGACTTGTTTACTCATCAAGTCGGGAAAATGTTTGATAAGATAAAACAAACATCCGAAGAATCAAAGAATTTGACAAACCTACGCGATTTCCTTTTACCGCTTCTAATGAACGGTCAAGTGTCTTTACGCGGCTAAATTCCGATTTAGCGGAATCCTAAATTAGGCGCATTCTTTAACGATAGAGGTTTATTATGAAAGAAACACTTATTCGGTCTATCTTAAATGCGATGCAGCAAAATTTAGACTGTAATCAAATGATACGGCTTAAAGCCATTCTTACTGAACATCTTAAAAACTTCAAGATCGAAGAAATGAAGGATTTGGAAGGAACGCCACAAACAGAGAATGGAGCATTACTTGAAACATTCCTCTCAGCAAAGAAGGTCGAGGGGTGTTCTGAAAAAACGCTCAGCTATTATCAAAGCACCATCGTACATTTCCTTGCTACGATTGACACATATCTTACGCGGATTGATACGGAATGCATACGTAAATACCTATACGATTACCAAGAACAGCACAAATCAAGCAAAGTCACAATAGACAATATGCGGCGCATTCTGTCATCATTCTTTGCTTGGCTTGAAGATGAAGATTACATCGCCAAAAGCCCCGTGCGGCGTATTCACAAAGTCAAGACAGATTCACTCGTTCGCGAGGTGATGACAGACGAGCAGCTGGAACAACTGCACGATATTTGCAAGGAAAAACGAGACCTCGCACTAATTGACACCTTGGCATCCACGGGCATCCGTGTAGGGGAACTGGTAAAGCTGAACAAAGACGACCTAGACTTGCAAGAACGCCAGTGCATCGTTTTCGGCAAGGGGAATAAGGAACGGTTTGTCTATTTCAATGCCCGTACAAAGCTCCACATTCAACAATACCTAAAGGAACGGACTGACGATAACCCAGCCCTATTTGTGTCGCTCAGCGCTCCACATTCGCGACTTTCCATTAGCGGGGTCGAAAGACGAATAAAGCAACTTGGACTGAAGCTCCATTTGCCCAAAATACACCCTCACAAATTCCGGCGAACATTCGCGACAAACGCCATTGACAAGGGTATGCCTATAGAACAGGTGCAAAGGCTTCTTGGCCACGTTCGCATAGACACCACGCTTCATTATGCTATTGTGAACCAAAACAATGTCAAAATAGCGCATAAAAAATTTTTGTGCTAGACGCCATGAAAACAAATAATTATAATTCACTCCAAATGAAGACGATGAAGATAAAAGACATTTGCCAACGAATGCATAGTGGCGGAACACCGTCAACAAAACATCCCGAATACTGGAATGGCAATATTCCTTGGCTATCCTCCAGCGAATCTGGGAAAAGTTTCATAAACAACGCATCACAATTTATTACCGAGGAAGGCGTAAAAAATTCCGCAACAAAACTGGCAAAAAAGGGCTCTGTAATTATCGCTACAGCCGGAGAAGGAAAAACGCGCGGTCAGGTTAGCTACTTAAATATAGATGCATACATAAACCAATCCCTTATTGCAATGCAAACAAACCCTGCAATAATGGAATCTAAATATCTATACTACTACCTTAAAAACAGCTACAATAGATTACGCACTCTTTCAAATATAACCGGCGTAAGAGGAAGTCTTTCAGGTTCTCTTCTTGCTGATTTTGATATAACATTCCCAGAACTAAACGAACAAAAAAAAGTCGTTTCCTTTTTATCTTCTCTCGATAGCAAGATTTCTCTTAACGAACAGATAAATCGGAATTTAGCCGCGTAAAGACGCTTGGCCGTTCATAAGAAGCGGTAGCAGGAAATTGCGAAGATTGGTCAATTCGTTGATTTCTTCTCCAATTTTCATTTGTTTCTCAAAAACCGGTTTTGCTTGCCTTTCAAAACCATCTACTATTTCCTGCGGAGCAATCACCACTGGCAAAGAAAATAACTCATCCTTAGTAATAGCCCCAAAGGTCGTTCCTGCCGCATTCTTATTGGCAAATCTATCCTTAAAGATTTCAATCATAAAATAAAGCAACGATGTTGAATTTTGCCTTGAGTTCATAGCGCAGAGACCACGTCCAATGCAGCAATCTATGGCAGCTATATTTGTTGCTCCAACAGGAGCACGAACACTCATTAGAATGTCACCCTTCTTTGCAAACCTCGTTGGTTCTGTTGTATATTGCCGAACAGAAGGAAATCTGATACCAAAATCCGTACTTCCTTGATAGAAAATGGTTCCATTTCCATCTTCATTATAACTCGAACCCGCTGGAGATTGTCCCATTGTGATATTTGCAATATCTATTAAGACCCCATTTTTCCAGCCATTCGGAATTTCTCTTTTAAGGGTCTCGTTCCATACCATCTTGCCGCCAGAAGACTTGTACGGCTTGCCGTTTTTGTCAGGAAAGTCGAACTGGACGAACCAGTAATCGTAAATGAGTCGTGCCAGCTCCTCTAAATTCCGATTTATCTGCTGATTGATTTCAATTTTTCGGTCGATTGATGAAAAGAGATTGCCGACTTTTTCCTGGTAATCCATATCAACACGACCATTCTTCATCGGCAGAGGAATTTTCATGTCGTTCAAGCAATCTTGCGTCAAAGAATATCTTTGGCCGCTGCCTTTTGCGTTGTTGGCGAAATAGGTACGAGCGTACTGCGTCTGCAATAGGCAATTTAGATACTTACCGCATAAGACCTTCTCATTTGGCTTTATCAAGGCACAATGGTAGCCCAAAACAACGTCATCGAATTCATCCGCTATATAGGTCGATATACCTATATCATACCTTGTCTCGCTATCCTTCGTTAACGCGACATATCCCTTTTTGATAGACAACGCTTCTATTTCATTATCTTTGGCGGTAGCAACCATAAACGAGTCGAATAATGACGATGTAATAGCCCAGTTGTAGTAAACATCGGTAAAATTGCAAAGCCTGACCTCCTTTTGTCCAGGCTTGCTCTTTTTATCAACACCACTTACAATTACTTCCGCAAGTTCGCTTAGTTTGAAAAACTCGAAATTCAACATTACTTCCCAAACTCCAAGTCGTCCAAGTTGCTAAGAATTTCCTTATCCAATTTATTTGCCATCTTGAACTGCTCCGAAAGTTTCGCCTTGTAGTCTTCGACGCGGGACTTAAACTCCTTCGCCGTTATATCGATGTGTTCAATCTTCACATCAAAATACTGACCCGCAGAGAGACTATACTTCTTTGCCTTGATTTCATCAAAATCAACGACAACAGAAAAATCATCTATTGCTTTCTGTTCACGGAACGTATTTACAATTTGGTCAACTTCAAAATCGCGCAAGCGGTGACGCTGGTTATTGCCATCCTTGTAATCTTCGCCCAGTTTTGACGCATCAATCAAGACAACCTTGTCATGCTTTCTGCGCTTATCAAAGAAAATAATAGACACATTCGTGCCAGTTGTCGCAAATACGTTCGATGGCATAGAAACACAGCCATAAATTACGTGTTCATCAACTACTTTAGAAAGAATATTCTGCTCTATCGTCTGCGAAGAAGTTATAAAGCCCGTCGGCACAACAATTGCACCTCTACCGTCATCTTTAAGAGAATTCAACATGTGCTGAATAAAGCACAGGTAAATCTTCATCTTAGGCTTCTTAGGATCGATTGTTTTGGGTACGTTCGGAACTCCTGCCCAAAATCTAGTCGTATCTGCTGCAATAGTATCACGGAAACCGGGGAAATCGAGGTTAAACGGAGGATTGCTCACAATGAAATTAAACTTTTTCAGGGTGCCGTCAGAATCCTTATGTGCGGGATTCATAAGCGTGTTACCCTGAACGACATTGGGTATCGATCCAACAAGATTATTCAAGATCAGGTTCAATCTCAACATATCTGTTGATTTTTGGCTGATATCCTGACTGTAAATCGAGCATCTTTTTTCGCCAATTTGGTGTGCCAACGCCATCAAAAGAGTTCCGGTTCCGGAAGCAGGATCGTAGCAACTAACTCCACGTAATTTTTCATCGTCCTTTACCAGCATCCTCGCCATAATAGTAGCGACAGCCTTGGGCGTGTAATATTCTGCGTATTTTCCTCCACCATCCTTGTTGTAGTCTGAAATCAGATATTCAAACATTGTGGAGAAAAAGTCATATTTCAGAGAGAAAATTGGTTCGAAATTATTTTTAGGATTGGAAAGTTCCTGCACGAGCGAAATTGCGAACTCGTCACGTTTGCCCCTATCTCTCACGACATCTGTAAATCTCTGAAAGACCTCTACTCTAGACTGGTCATCAGTAATCATCGAAAAGACATCTGCATTCAAATTGGATATTTCAACCAATGTTGCATCCAGCAAGTCTGCAAATCCGCCCTGTTGCTGAGCATTAAAAAGATGCCCTAATGTATGACGGGGATAAAGAAGCGGCGTCGCCTCAGGAAGATACGAGAATAAATCCTCTACTTCGTCTTCAGAAAACTTATCATATTCCGCATCCCACTTTTCAGCACTGGCTAAACGCTTCCCGTACTTGTTTGATAATTTCTTCGCTTCGTAGCCAAACTTATCATTAAAGTACTTGTACAAAAACATTTGGACAATAATGCGGTATTCATCACCGCTATTGCCAAGTCCGAGAGCACCGCAAGCACTTTTCAGCGAATCAATAAGGCTCTTGGTAGAATTTTCAATTTCTTGAATTTCCATTATAATCCTGCTTTATACTGCGTAAATGTAGGTATTTAGATACTCGTAAGAGATTTGGTTTCTGATGAATTTACGATCATCTAGTGTCGCATCAATATTCATTTCCATAAGTTTGTTGCTTACGGATCTCAGTATTCCTTGGTCAAAGACCGGCTTATTCTGCAAAACCTGAACATTGTAATAAATCGTGTCATCCACCATTTTTTTGATAGACAAAAGATTTTCGCAAATTATGCGTTCGTTGTCGGAAATTACAGGCCTGTTGGGAGGTATTTTGCGCACACCATTTTCTTCAACAATACGCTTATGAATTCTGGCGAATTTTTCATCTTCGTTGTACGCCCGCTTCAATCTTTCATTACGGATATTAATTTCACGAATACGTTTCATCACCGAATCCATATACTGAACATCTTCCTTGGCTTCTGCCACACTATTCGGTACAAAACCACGTTTGCGGAAAAATTCCTTAAAAGCCTGGGAAAGAACTATAAAATTATCTTCATTCGGGTCAAAATTCGAATCAAATTCGTGTTGAACTCTCTCGTATTGTTCTTTAAGATCGTTAATCGCTATCCTGAGTTCTTCTTCGCCCTTCTTTTCTATCCTGAATTCTAGTTCCGAAATCGCTTCGTTAATGATTCCGGAAACTTCGTCCTTGTGGCCAGAACCCTCTAGCATATTAAAATGCTCAATACGCCTATTCACTTCGCTAGCAAGTACAGATAGATCTCCCGGTTTGATGGACTCCATCTTCTGTTTCATCTCATCATCGCCGAATGCTCTTACATGATTCGCAAGAGCCTTGGCCTCTTCAAGAGCATGACGCAACTTATAAAGTTCATCCTTGTGATCAATATCTATTTCATCTACTTGCAATCGGAAATTTTCTTTATTTGATGTATCAAACGACCAAAGCGCGTCCTTAATTTCGTTTAGTTTTTCCTCAATTTCTTCCTTAGAAAGCATCAAGGTTGTGCCAACGGCTGGCAAATCTTCAACATCATCTCCAACAGTCTTGTTCAACTCACGGAGATACATGTCATTTGTCGCATCAAAATTTTCGCGAATATTTGCGAAGTCAACAATATAACCGTATTTAAAATCACGATATTTGCGATTTACTCGTGTAAGAGCTTGCAACAAGCCATGACCATCCAACTTTCTGCATAAATAAAGTTTCTTGAGTCGCGGTGCATCAAATCCGGTCAAAAGCATATTGTTTACGAACAGTAAATCAATAGATTCCTTACTCTTGAATTCGCTGATGCTGTCTTTACGCGTTGCCTTGTCGCCTTCATCATGCAAAATAAGATAACCTTGCAATGGTTTCTCTTCTTTCTGCATGCGTTCACTAAACAACTTGTATATCTTCCTTGCCTGCGGATTTGTCTCACAGACAACCATTCCTGCCATCACATCACAATCCGCATGGATTCGAGAACGCTTTAAATCAGCAATAATGTAATCCAGTAGAGCGTTCAAGTAAGAATCACTCTCTATAATCTTATTCCTGTCGATATCAGATTTTTTTACTTTCGTTGCACCGAGAGAATCAAGAATTTTCGTAATCTTTTCTCGATAACTCGTTTCAATGACTTCACGCATCAACTTGAGCGTATAGCCGTCCGCAATAGACTTGTCGTAATAGTAAGTATCGATGTAATTGCCAAAGACCCTCCAAGAGGCCTTTTCCGCTTTCAATAGCGGAGTTCCAGTAAGAGCGATTTTTACCGCTTCCTTATCCGCTTCTAGAAGATTCGCAAGAAACGAGCCTTTGGGATCATAGCCACGATGAGCTTCATCAATAAAAAAGATTCTCTGAATTTTTGTATTATAGGCGTCTTGAACATCAACCTTTTGGCGATCTTCCTTGAATTTCTGGATATTTACCACCGTGATTTCAGGCTTTCCATCCTCATTATAAATGATTTTCTTATCCTTGATATTTTTCATCAATGTATCGCGATCTTGTGCATTCTGCACTACGAGGCCACGTTTTTGAAACTCCTCTGTAGCCTGTTCCATCAAGTCGATTCGATCAACAATGAAATAGAACTTTGCTGGAATTTGCCTTTCGGCATAATAATTCCGCAATGACTTTACGGAATAATAAGCAAGAGCCGTTTTGCCAGATCCTTGCGTGTGCCAGATAATGCCGCTTTTCACCCCTTCCGATAGTTTACGACGAATTGCATAGGTTGCAAAAAGTTGCTGATAACGCATAATGTGCTTCTGCAACTCATAATGTGTAACCTTGTTTTCGTCTTCCCATTTCTCGTCTACATATGCAATGCCATAATTCAAAATGAACAGCAAACGTTCTTTTGAAAGCATTGATGTGATGATTCGGTTCGTTGGGGTTGTCGGCAGCTTATTTGTCTGATATTCCGGCAGCACCTTAATTGGAATGCAATTCATGCGGGTAAGGATTTCTTTTTCCACTGATTCATCAATGGCATCCGTATAACCGCTTTTATCTAGAATATCCTTATCCGCTTCACGGAATACGCTAAAGAACGCCTTTTTCTTGCTCGGAGTCGCATAAAAGGCTCCACTAATCGGAACAATACTTTCAGTATCATATTCCTGATTATTGCTGAAAATCATGAACTGCGTAACATTGAAAAACGTCTTGAACGCCGGGTTCGCCATACGTTTGTTGATACGATCGCGCTCCGCTAAAATTCCATTATGATTATTTGGAATCTTTACTTCAATAAAAACTAGTGGAAGCCCATTAATGAAGCATGTAATGTCAGGGCGGAAATTATCTGAAGTATCTTTGTTTTCGCAAGTGAACTCTGTTGTGCAATGCCAGTCGTTATTTTCTGGATGTTCAAAGTCAATAATGCGAACGCCCGTATTCTGCGTTACACGTTTGTAAAACTCGCGACCTAAGTCATCGTTTGAACATTTGGAAATCAGTTCGCCCAGAACATCGCGAATTTCTGTTTCTGACACCGATGGATTTAATCTTTGCACAGCTTTTACGAATACTTCTTTTAAAATATTCGTTTTCGCATCATATTCAGATTCGTTAATAAAAGGCAGATACTTGTAACCAAGACGACACAGGTGCAAAGTCGCGGGTACCTGAACCCTCGTCTTCTCAGTAAAATCATGATTTCCAGCCATAATTTGAAATTAACAAAAAAAACGAGCAACAATTCAGACGATGACACAAAAAGCCCTTTTTTGCCATAAGAATCTTAATAATTCCCACAAAAGCCACATAAACAGAGCACAATTTTCAAATTAAATAGGTCCAAAAGTCCTCAAATTTATAAACCAATCTATTGATAAATAAACAAATATATTGTATTTTTACCATATAATCCAAGCAAGGGCATCAACCATGAATTACGCAGCGAAAATAGAGAAAGACAAGGACATGGGCTTCGTAGTTTCGTTCCCCGATCTGCCCAACGTGAACGCGTTCGGCGACACGCAGGAGGAGGCCCTCAAGCAGGCGAAGGATGCCCTCGACGGCGCGATGGAATGCGACCTGGATCTCGGCAACACGATGATTCTCCCCAAGACAATGCCCGATTCCGACAAGGGGCTCTACCCGGTCGAGCTTTCCCCGCGAATCGAGATTGCATACAAACTATTCGAAGCGCGCAGGGGACAAAAGAAGAGCGAGGTGGCGCGTCGCGCAAACATCACCCCGCAAGCGTACCAACGTTTTGAGACTCCAAAGGGCTCGCCATCCATCGAGACGCTCTACAAACTGGCGCATGCCCTCGGCAAGCAGCTCGTAATCGAGTTCGTGTAATAGGCCAAGGCCGTTGCGCTGAAAAAGAAATCTCCCTCACGAACGAAAAAAATCCCAGCCGCAAAGGCCGGGATAATCAACACTCCAAACCCAACGACTTCGGCGCATTTCCATTCGCCTTCGCGGGAATGACATAATCTGCGTTTACTTCTGCAAATTCAAACTTGCGTTTGCAGCACCGTATAAACTAATGCTATAGTCCTTGATGACGTACACCGGAATCTTGTTCAACAGCGGGCGAATGTTCGGGTTGTAGTTCTTTTCGAACCAGGTCATGAACAAGTTGTCGCGTTCGAGCCAGCGCAAATCCTTTTGCACCGTGCCGCCAGCGAGGTAGAAACCGCCAAGCGGGAGGAAGAGCGTAGCCGCATCGCTTGCAAAGCGGGCGAGCATCTTCACGAACATGCGCATCATTTCGGCTGCGACTGGGTCGGTATCGCTTGCACGGCTGATGTACTTCGGACGGTCGTGCCAATCGGTTTCTTCAATTTTCTTGAAGGCTTCGTTTTGCGGAACGCCCTTCGTGTCACGCCACCATTCATAGAGGTGAGCGAGGCCCATGCCGGAGACGAGAGGCTCAACGCCCGGCACCGTGCCGATTCTCTTTTCCATGTAGTCGCGGAAGTCTTGGGATTCCTTGTCGAACGGGGCGAACGTGGAATGACCACCTTCGGAGCAAGCCGGGATGTACTTTTCGCCATCGAAAGCGAGGAAGCCAACACCCATGCCCGTACCCGGGCCAATCACGGCCTTGGTCGTCTTCTGCGGGGCTGGCGTACTTCCGTCAGTATGCACGAGTTTGAAAATTTGTTTCGGGTCATCGACATCGAGTGTCGGAATTCCGTAGCTGATAGCCATGAAGTCGTTGATGACAAGTGTCGGGATGCCGGTTGCGTTCGTAATCGCATCGCCATCGACGCTCCACGGGAGGTTCGTCATGACGCACTTGTTGTTCGAAACAGGCCCTGCGGCGCTGATGCAAATGTGTGACGGCTTGAGCGATGTGCTATTTTCGGCAGCAACCTTGAGCGTTTCGCGAATCGGTTCATCGAGCCCTTCAATGCACTGGCTCGGGCAAACGGTTTCGAGAATGAGCGTAAACTTGCCATCTTTGTAGCCCACAAGGCCAAGGTTCGTGTTCGTACCACCGATATCACCCGCCAAAACAAGACGGTCGAATTTTGCATCGGGATTAAGCCATTTAATTTCCATAATTAAAACTCCATGAATTTCTCGATGAATATAATAAAAACAACTGTTTCAACCCACTCAAAAAATATACATTAAGCCCATAGGAACCTATTTATATTGAATGGGTTTAAAAAACACTTCAAACAAGTAGAGACAATGCGCGCCATTCTTGCTTTCTTTTATTACTTCGTCGTCTTCACCATCATGCTCGTTGCGGGCATTCCTTACACACTTTACTGCGGTATCCGCGGGCACTGGGAAGACTGCACCAAAATTTGCACATTCTCCTTCAGGAACATCATCTTCAAGCTTTTCCGCATCAAAGTATCCGTCAAGGGTGCCGAAAACATCCCGAAAGAAAGGGGCTATGTCATCGTCGCGAACCACCAGAGCTTTTTGGACATAAACGTCATTTGGCACTCCATTGCGACAGCGGCATTCATGGCCAAGGCCAGCCTCTGGAAAGCGCCCATATTCGGCTGGGTTTTGAACCGCACCGGCAGTATCCCCATCTACAAGAATCCGCGCATGAACGCGGGCCTCGGGAAGCACCTCAAAAAACGCCTCGACAGCCACTACAACATTACCGTGTTCCCCGAAGGACACCGCAGCGACGACGGGCACATGTTCAAGTTCCAGAACGGGATTTTCCGTTTGGCCAAGGAACAGCATTTCCCGATTTTACCAGTTACATTTATTAATACCGGAAAGATTCTCCCGAAGGTCAAGTGGGCGGTCTATTCCGGCACCGTGGAGATGGTCATCCATCCGCTTATCCGTTACGAAGACTACGCCGAAAAACCGATGGCGGATCTTCGCGACGAAACACACGATTTGATTGAATCCGCCATGCCCTACAAGCAGGCGGAACTTGCAGCAGGCTCTACGGACAATGTTGCGGCAACAGAAAATAAGGAGGCTTAATTATGGCTAAAGAATTACCGAGCGAAGAACAAATTATTGCTATTCTCCGTGACGAACCCATGGTAGGGAGCCAGCTCCGCAGCGCTCTTGGCCTCCCGAAAAAGCAGAAGATGGCGTTCAAGCAACTCCTCGCCGACATGATCGAGCGTGGCGTTTTAAAGCGTTCCGCCCACAAGGAATACCAGCTGGGCGACGGCGAACCGCTCGAAGACAAGCGCGAGAAGCGCCGCAAAAAGTTGGCTGAACAAGGTATTGAAGACAACCGCCGTCCGGGCGCACGCAGTCGCCGCCAGACCGAAAAGGATACGGGCACACGCGTCAAGCGCGGTATTTTGCACCAGACGGGCGACGAAGAATGGGAAGTGACCGAACTCGATACCGGCAAGGTCTATGAAATGTGCCATCGCAGGCAGGCTCCGGGCAAGGAAGGCGAGACGATTAGCTTTACGCTTTATCCGCACCCGAAGCTCAAACACAGCTACCTGGCAAAAGTCGATCGCTCAGCCGAGCTCAACAACATCAGCTGGGACGAAGTGAAGACAAAGTTCATGGAAGAAAGCAACCTGCCCAAAGGCTTTAGCCCTGCGATTGAAAAATACGTTGCATCCATCACGGAACCGACCGAAAAAGATTTCAAGGGCCGCAAGGACTACCGCAAGCTCGACATCCTTTGCATTGACCCCGAAGGGGCCATGGACCACGACGACGCCATCAGCGTGGAACGCACGGCAAACGGCGGCTACAAGCTCGGCGTGCACATCGCCGACGTGAGCTACTACGTGCCCGAAGGAAGCGACCTCGACGAAGAAGCGCTTGAAAGAAGTTATACGCAATATCTGCCGTGGACGGCCGTGCCCATGCTCCCGGAAAAACTTTCGAGCGGCGTTTGCAGTTTGCACGAAGGCGTTGACCGTTGCGCATTCACCTGCATGATGGAACTCGACAAAAACGCGAACGTGCTGAGTTGGGATTTCCATCGCAGCGTCGTGAAAATCACGAAAGGCATCACTTACCAGCAGGCCGTGCAGATGATGGAAGCCGGTGACGATTCCATCAAGGCGCTCGCCGAAGTGACAGCGCTCCTCAAGAAGAACCGCACCAAGGACGGCCTGCT
>JAEEGK010024988.1_pt1 | contig 12325 bp, 7 predicted proteins | sample 8958771 | NCBI WGS metagenome assembly JAEEGK01 (sample SAMN16246547, study PRJNA631951) | gut metagenome | biome: gut microbiome; feature: rumen; material: SC-attached | host: Bos | place: Iran: Karaj | collected 2018-10 | reverse complement strand
ACAATAATAAAAGTATTTTGTTTGAAGGTATCATTATATTTTGTACCTTTGCGCCCACTTAAGTATTTTTCGCGAAAAGTAAATATTTAATAATTAGCTAGTTAGATAAAAATGAAGGAATTCCAGACAAAAGACATCCGTAACGTTGCCCTTATCGGCGCAGCTAAATCGGGTAAGACCACGCTTGCCGAAAACATGCTTTTCGAAGGCAAGCTCATCAACAGAAAAGGTAGCACCGACGAGAAAAACACCGTTTCCGACTACCGTCCCATCGAAATGGAACGTCAGATTTCTGTGAACGCTTCCATGTTGTACACCATCTACAACGACAAGAAAATCAACATCTTGGATACCCCTGGTTTCAGCGACTTCTCGGGCGACATCGTCAGCTGCCTCAGTGCTGCCGACATCGCCGTCTGCACTGTGAACGCTCAGTCAGGTGTGGAAGCCACTACCGAGAATGCTTGGCGTCATGCGGCCAACACGAACAAGCCTGTGGTGTTCTTTATGAACCAACTCGACCACAGCAACGCCAACTTCGACAACACGATCCGCGAACTGAAAGAGTATTTCGGTGACAAGGTCACACCTATCCAATATCCTGTCAACGCCGGTGAGGACTTCAACGCCGTCATCGACTTAATCATGATGAAGATGTTGGTCTTCAAGAACGGTAATGGAGCACCTGAGATTCAGGATATTCCCGCCGCTGAGATGGACAAGGCCGAAGAGCTGCACAACAACCTTATCGAGCACGCTGCCGAAGGTGAAGAAGCTCTGATGGAGAAGTTCTTCGAAGAGATGACCCTGAGCGAAGAGGACATGGAACGCGGTATCCACCTCGGTATCGTCAACCGTGAGATGTTCCCAGTAATTTGTGGCGCTGCCAAACGTGGCGTGGGTGTCACACGTCTGATGGACTTCCTCATCAACGCTTGTCCGTCACCTGCCGACATGCCAGCCATCAAAGCCCAAAACGGTCAGGAATTCCACAACAGCAACGACGACCCGACCGCTTTGTTCATCTTCAAGGTCACGACCGAACAGAACCTCGGCGACGTGGCTTGGATGCGCGTCTATGGTGGCACCGTCGTGAAGAGTCAAGATCTCATTAACCCGCGTACTGGCAACAAGGAGCGTCTGTCACAGCTGCTGGTCTTCCGTGGCAAGAACCGCGAAGAAATTGAGAAAGCCAACGCTGGTGACATCATCTGCACCATCAAACTGAAGGACGGCCGCATCGGTGATTCTTTGGTCGATGCCAAGGCTGGCGAAGCCATCTTCCCCGAAATTCCGTTCCCGACCCCGATCTTCTCAATTGCCGTCAAGGCCGTCAACTCACAGGAAGACGAAAAACTCGGCAGCATCCTCAACGATATGCACAAGACCGACCCGACCGTCATTGCCGGTATGTCGCGCGAGTTGCGCCAGAACATCCTGCAATGCCAGGGTGAATATCACTTCAACACGCTGAAATGGTACTTCGACAATGTCTATAAGATTGCTATCGAGACCGCAGCTCCTAAGATTCCGTATCGTGAGACCATCACCAAGAGCGCAAGTGCCAGCTACCGTCACAAGAAACAGTCCGGTGGTAGCGGTCAGTTCGGTGAAGTCCACATGCAATTAGCTCCTTATTTCGAAGGTTACACCGACCCGAGCGAATTGCAAGTGCGCGACAAGCAAGAGTACGAACTGCCTTGGGGCGGTAAGCTCATCTTCGCCAACTGCGTCGTGGGTGGTGCAATCGATGCCCGCTTCATGCCCGCCATCCTGAAGGGTGTGAACGAACGTCTGGAGCAAGGCCCGTTGACAGGTTCTTACGCCCGCGACATCATCGTCTACATCTACGATGGTAAGATGCACCCGGTCGACTCCAACGAAATGGCTTTTAAGATTGCCGGTCGTATGGCTTTCAGCATGGCCTTTAAGAACGCTGGCCCGAAGATTATGGAACCTATCTACGACCTCGACGTGCGCATGCCCGCCGACCTCATGGGTGCTGTGATGACCGACCTGCAAGGCCGCCGCGCTATCGTGATGGGTATGGACAGTGACCACAACTACCAGACCATCCACGCCAAGGTGCCGTTGGCTGAAATGGACCGTTATTCCACCAGCCTCAGCTCATTGACTTCGGGTCGTGGCACCTTCACGATGAAGTATGCTGAATACCAGCAAGTGCCCACCGACGTTCAGAACCGCCTCCTCAAGGAGTACGAAGAGAGCCAGAAGGAAGAAGAATAAAGTATTTGTATTTTTTCATAAGTATTGCATTTTTCCCCGCTGCAAGATTTGCAGCGGGGTTTTTTTAGAAGCTGTAAAAAGATTTCTATTGTTTGAAATTTAACAAACTCTATAATTTTGCAAAAAACCAAATTATGACAAAAAGCTATTGGCTTATTTTGTTCGTCTTCATGTCCGCCATTTCTGCGAAAGCCCAAACCGACACTATTTCTTTCTCCGCGCAAGGCGGGTTCTATGACGAGACCTTTTCATTGGAACTATTTAATTATTATCCGCAAAACCACATCCGTTATACCACTAACGGCAACCGCCCAACGGCACAGTCTCCATTATATGATGAACCTCTGATTTTGGATGAGAATTTGTATTCAAAATCAGACATTTATACCATCGTCAATTGCCCTGTAACACAGTTTCATCTTCCCGATTCGGTGCAGCATTGTATCGTTATCCGAGCTGCGGTTTTTGATGAGAACGATAGTTGTGTCAGCAAGGTGGTGACCAATAGCTATTTCATCCACTCTTTGGGCTGTAACACACACGGTTTGCCTGCCGTCTCGTTATGCGCCGACTCATTGGATTTGTTTGACTATTACCAAGGTATTTTTGTGCCAGGCGCCAATCAGTCTCCCAGTTCACCATCTTGGACGGGTAATTATTTCTGCAAAGGCAGAGAATGGGAACGCCGTTGCAACGTGGAGTTTTATGAGAACGACAACAGTGGCATCAATCAGGAAGCGGGACTACGTACTCATGGCGGCGTTTCAAGAAGATACCAACAGAAAGGCATGAAACTATATGCCAGAGATGAATACGGGAAAAAACGCTTCAAACACCCATTTTTTGATAATGTGTCCCTTGAGAAGGTCAAACGGTTTTCACTCAAGCCATTCAAGTGCAGCAATTGGCTTAAAATCGGACTGACCGACCCTTTTTGTCATCATGTTGCACAGCAAATGAATTTCGATGTTCTGGGCACACGCGCCGTTGTCGTGTTTTTAAACGGAGAATATTGGGGCATCTACTATTTGGAAGAATCGATAGACACACACTATTTTGAAGATCATTATGATGTCAACCCCGACAGCTGCAATATCATCGAGAACTGGCTAACGCTTGACGAAGGCGATGCTACCCAATGGCTACAGCTGTACAATTGGCTTGAAACTGCCGACTTGTCGCAAGCGGAGCAATATGATTACCTATGTTCAAAAATCGACATCGATAACTTCATTGATTATACGGTTTTTGAGCTTTATTCCGCCAATGTTGACTGGCCTGGCAACAATGTCCGTTGTTGGCAGACTGGTGATAGTAAATGGCGCTGGATATTCTATGATGGCGACGGATGTTTCTCACAAGATTTTGATGTGTTTGCCAATATTGTTGACACCAGCAATAATAGTTTACACTCCAACCATGATCTACCCTCTATTGCGGCTTGCACTTTGATTTATCGTCGGCTACTGAAAAACACTAATTTTGTGGAGCAGATCTGTTCCCGTTTTGCGACAGCAATGGCTCAAACGCTGAATTATGAGCATACAAGACCTGTTTTGATAAAACTTTCTGAAGACATCAAAGATGAAGTTTCCAATCAAAGTTTCAGATTCAGTTTTCCCGCTGATACGGTAATATGGTTAAAACAAATAAAGAAACTCAATACCTATTTAAAAGGCAGAAACCAGAGCATGGAAGCCCAAATCGAGGCTTTCTTGGATGTTTTCTCACAAGAGGAACTTGCCAGCCTTGTCATTTATCCCAATCCTTTTACTGACGAGATTCATCTGATAGTTTCATCAGAGATAGGACAATCACAAGAGGTGATGATTTTTGACATGCTGGGACGTTGTTTATACCACGATAATTTGAGGCTTTATGACGGTGTCCAGCATTTTGTCATTCATCCTGATTTGTCATCAGGTGTTTACGTGTTGAAAATCGGCAACCACGCGCAGCGAATCATAAGGTATTAGGCAAGAAGTTTTATTTTTATGTGCATTATGAAATAATTCGTACCACATTTTTCCCCGCTGCAAGGTTTTGTGGCGGGGTTTTTGTTTACCTTTGCAGGCATGAAACGCCTTTGTGTCATAGGTATTTTCGTTTTGTTAGTGTTTGCTGCCTGCACCTCAAAAGCGAAGGTCCCTGAGCCTGCGGTCGCTGAGCATGGTCGAAGCGTCGAAGGGCCGACCTCAGAATTGTCCACCATCGACAGCCTGATATGGCAGCAGCCCGACAGCACTTTGGTCTTGTTGTTGGAATACCTTTCCTATAGAGACGCAATGATTGCGTCTTCAAATGATGCAATGGACACAATGAAACGCATTCAATGCGTCTCTACAACGTTTGATAACCATTACGCCCAATTGCTGGCCTCGGAATTGCTGTTTAAGAATTACTATGGACAAAGCAACCGAACGGAAGTGCTGAAGGCGGTGGGGTATTTTGATTCGATTGTAAATGTTGCAGATGGGCGTAATGCGGACGCGCGTGGTAAAGCGGACACACACAATAAGGCGGACGCACGCGGTGCAGCCGTACGGGAACGGGATGCGTTTTTGGCGGCACGGGCGCATTATATTAATGGTGTGGGATACTATGAACGTGATAGCCTTATTGAGGCTTGTGGGGAATATCTCAATGCCTTACGGATGATGGAAGGACATTTTGAGGAGAAGGTTTTGGTGGGACACAAGGCACGGTTTATGACTTTGACCTATAACCGCCTTGGGGATTTGTTTTCCGCACAATTCATGCAGGAGCCTGCCATCTATTGCTACAAGGAGGCTTTAGCATACGACAGAATTGCGCAGGTTTCGCCGGACAAGATTGCCAACATCCTTTATCATTTGGGAAAACAATATGACAAGCTGAATGAAGCGGACAGCGCAGCCTGTTGCTATGAAAAGGCGTTGGAGCTTTTGACCGAAAGAAACGCTTTGTTATATAGGGATTTGATTTCGGTTAGGGCGTTGTTTGAGTACTCTTCCCACAACGATACCGTGAACTCCTTGGATAGCTTGAAAAGGATGACGGCGCAAGCAACAAATGAAACGGAAAGACTCAACCGATACATGATCATTGGCGGTATCTACCAAGATATGGGGCAATACGATTCCGCAAAGGCCTATTTTGAGCCTGTGCTTGAATTTGAAAAAGAGTCTGGCATGGCAAGCGTTTCAGCAAGGGCTTTGCGTGAGATTGCAATGAGCGAAGGCGACACGCTGAAAGCCAACCAATATGCCACAATGCTCATAGAAAAAAACACAACGGCAGCCGAAAAGCAGGCACAAGTCTCGAAGCTGAATGACATGTTCCAAAACTACTTGCAGGAGAAACAGGAGGCGGCTTCGCTCCGCGAGCAAAGAAAGGCCGTGAGGATAACGCTTGCGATGGTGATGACATTGGTGGTGATAGCGGCTGTTGTGGTCATATTGATGCGGCGCAGCCACAGGAAGCGCATGGCAGCAAACGAGGCCGAGTCACAGCGGCGGTTGAATGAGGCCTTGCAACGGCACGGCGAAACGGAGCGTGAGCTTCAGACAAAGATGGAACAGGCAGCACAACACACCAAGGAAGTGCTGCAGCAACGTGCGAAGGCCATTTACCATAGTGAAGAAGACGACAAGCTGCAGCGCATTATGGCCGAATTTGAAACGACCTATCCCCGAGCCACGGAAAAGTTGCAGAAGGTTTGCCCCGACTTAAGCGAGACGGAGCGTAAATTGGCCATCCTAACCTTCCTGCGGTTGCGTGCGAAGGAGGAGGCGGAGCTGCTTGGATTGAGTGAAAACACTGTCCGAAAGTACCGCTCTGCGCTCTACAAGAAACTGGATTTGGGCCAGTTTTCGGTACTTGTGGAATAAAAATGTGTACTTTATCGTTTCCCAATCGGCTACCAAACAGGCGATTGGGTATTATGCGAGGTAGAAAAATGTTTACTTGTGCCTTGCGGTTGGAATTTCTGTGGAATTTTGATATAATTTTGTGTGCATGAATTATAATAAATGTACACGAAGATGAAAAAAATTAGACTTTACACCCTGATTGCGTTCCTGCTGATGGCGGGTAGTGGGACTTCATTTGGACAATCAGGCGAGCAGTTTTTCATTGGCACCCAACCAGGTGAAATCATCATTCAAAAACCGTGGTACGAGTATACATTCATGGGATATAAATGCTTGTTTTGTAAATTCACAAATCACGGAGCGGATATCGACATCATTGCTACATACGATACGGACAATTGGGTGATTGATTCGGTAACCATGGCAAAAATGGGAGAACCACTTTACGATGCTACGCCTGGCCACTTTTATAACATAGATTATCTTTCGGAACGGATTCTTTCCACCGAAGATTATGGACAAACATGGATTGTGGTTGACGATTATACCTATCCAAATCAAGCCCCATATTGGTGTTTTGCGAATGAGTTGGGAGAACTGGTGAAATTTGAGCGTGATTATCCCAATCCCCAAAATTATTCTTTTATCGCGAGTTATGATTATGGGGCCCATTTCTCTGATACCATCGCAACTTTTCCTATACCTGTATACACAAATCATGTTGCTGGTTGGAATCATGGAGAGTTCTTTCGCCGAGAGCTTGGTACGGACAAATTGTTACACACGACAGATTTTTATGGAATTGCTGATACGCTGACACTGCCAGCTGAATATATCAATAAGCAATTTGGCATAGGACCAAAAGAAGGAGAATTGTATTTTACGTATATGCCTTATTCAAAATTGAGAAGAGTGGAATACACCGACAATTACGGCAATAGTTTTCGAACATTGGTTGACCTTGAATCGAATCCGATTGATGTCATAGTTGACGACAGCGTTTTTCGGTTTTTTGATATAGGATATGGGGGAAATCTATTTTTAGACAGGGAGCCAGGTGTGTTCTATGTTTGCCTTGATACGCTGTCATACAATTTCACCGAGTGGGGTACGCCGGTTGAAGAACCCCAAGGCGACCGATGTTATATTGCTTATTACCGTGCCTATGGCGACACTTTGGTGACTACCTATTTTCACGATTTCAAGCCCGATTGGTTTGAACATCATACACCAGTAATGGACTGCGAAATAGCAAGTTGTGACGAAAGCAGTGTGATATTGCGTTGGAATGAGCCGGAACTGAAACCCGATGAGGTGTTGGCTGGTTATCAAGTTTATAGAGGTGTGACCTTGGTCTCTGAAGACTTGGTTACGGAAACGGAATACACCGACAACTGTTCAGGTGGGGGTCGATTGAATTATCACGTGTTGGCGGTATACAGCGATGGTGAGACCTCAAAATCGTACAACATTGTGTATTGTGAACAGATGGATGGTGTGGATGAAAATAGAGGTGGAACTGATGTTACCGTCTACCCCAATCCTGCAAAAGACAAGATAACAATAGACGACATCTATCCTGCCGAGGTGCAGGTCTATAATGCCCTTGGGCAGATGGTGAAGACCGTGCGGGGGACGAATGAGGTTGATTTGGGTGGATTGGTGGATGGGGTTTATTTGGTGAGGATTAGGGATAAGGAAGGGAGAATCTTTTTGGAGAAGGTGATGGTGAGGTAGTGTTTTTTTTCGTGCTAACGTTATACGTGCTAACGTACTTACGATGGACTCCCCCGCCCGTTGGGCACCCCCTCTCAGAGGGGGATGAGCCTACCGGATGCGAGAGATGGGACTTATAAGACTGATAAGACAAATAAATAGTTAAAACCAATAGAACAATGAAAACACCAAGACTTTACACCCTGCTTGTGCTGCTGGTGATGGCGGGAGGGGTGACGATGCAAGCGCAAATCCGTATCGACAAGCAGCAATGCTTTGGGGGATATGACGAAGACCTCGTGCGAGGGAGAGGAATCATCATGGAAGATGACTTCATATTGCTTGCGGGCACTTCCAACAAACCAGGCAGCGGCACGGGGCTGGTGCCCGAATATTGCAGCAATGTTCCTGGCAACGACCATGCTTGGGTTGTGAAAATCAACTACGATTACGAACTCATTGACAGTTGGTGCTATGATTTAGGAATCAAAGACATCCTGAAGGTTGAAAACAGTGAAAAAAAAGAGTATTATTTGGTCGGAGGAGCGGCGTGTGACATTTGCGGATATGTTAGGCGCAATCTGAGAGTGATCAAAATCAATTCCGACGGAGAGGAGATTTGGAGCAGTTGTTTTGGCAACGAACACGAGTATTATTTCGAACCAGGCGGTGGGGAATTGACTTATGACGGCGGTGTGCTTGCTTTCGCGAACTATACTTCTGGAGGGTGTGACATCAGCCACCATTATGGCGGCGTGGATGGTTGGATGGTGGCAATGGATAGTCTGGGGAACATGACATGGGAAACCACTCTTGGAACAGAAGGGGCGGATTTTTTGGATAGGGTTGACAGAAGCGACAAAGGCGGTTATTATGTCTCTATGTACAATAACACTTTGGGGCCTTACGGAAATCTTGCCCCGTGTTATGATCCTCCCATGAACAGCAATGCCACGTTCATCAAACTGGATTCCGTTGGAGGAATAGAATGGCAGGAATGTTATGGATGCAATTATGGAGCGGGAAAAGAGGCTGGAATATGGAGGTTTATTGACCTTGAAGACGGTTATATCGGCATGGGGACTGCGAACTGCACGGACGGCAATTTGCAAGGTGCAGGATGGCATCCTGGATATTACGGAGGAGGTTTTCCATGCGACGACATTTGGCTGTTGCGCTTGGATTTAGACCGCAATGTCGTTTGGAGCAAGTGCTATGGTGGAAGCTCCCACGAAGGTATGACGAGAGTGTTTCCTTTGGAAGATGGCGGCTTCATGGCGTTTGGAACAACGCAATCCAATAATGGTGATGTGGCCAGTGCGGCGCACCTAAATTTGGGAGATCTTAACGATGGCGTGGGATGGGTGTTTCGCATTGATGCCAATGGCAATCTTCTTTGGGAACGCTGCTTAGGTAAGAATGGGGGCTATACAAGATTTAGGGAGGTCATCCAACACAACGATAGGGAATATACCATCGTGGGCGAGCTGATATGTCCCCCAAACGGCTCCAGCGGAGATGTGAGCTGTTCTAACTGCGCATTCTCTTACACCCCAACCCCTACTGTCATGAATTGGGATTATTGGATTCTCCACATCACCGACACGGTGGACTACACCACATTGCAGGTGCCGGAACGGCCCATGCCAAAAGAAGAGGCTGCGGTGGAGGTTTATCCCAACCCGACGAACAACACAGTTTGCGTGGTGTTGCCCAACGAGGCCGAGGCCACGGAAATGGAACTCATCAACATGAGCGGCCAGGTGGTGGCCACGAAGACCTTCAGCGGCAAGGGCAGTTGGATAGAGATGGGCGACTTGCCCAAAGGGATGTACATGCTGAGGATCCGCAATGCGGAAGTGTGCCTCACACGGAAAGTGCTGAGGGAATGAACCAATGTGTAACTTTGCAAACGACAAATCATTAAAACAGAATAAACTATGAAGAAACTATCATTTATCCTTGCCGCATTGCTGGTATGCGGAGCGATGCAAGCGCAAATCTCGTTCGACTTTGAAGACGGCACCCTTCAAGGCTGGACCACTATTGATGCCGACGGCGATGGCCACAACTGGCAACAGCAGTCTGCCAACGGAATGAGCCACAACAACTCTGACGGGATGGTGCTGTCATATTCCAAGGAGCCTGTCACTGGCGACTCCCTAGCACCAAACAACTTCCTAGTATCTCCACGATTGACATTGGCCCCTGGCAGTTATATCAGTCTCTGGGCATATCCTTTGGACGAGTCCCGTCCCGCCGAACATTGGGCTATATGCGTCTCTACCACGGCAAATGACGACCCTATGGCTTTTACCACATTGCAAGAATGGACACTTACTGGCAATCCCTTTCATCCTGGCGAATGGACGGCATACTATGTTGATTTAGACCAATATGCTGGTCAGGATGTCTATATCGCCATTCGTCATTTCTTTTGGGAGGGTTTTGAAATATCTCAATCTGCCATTTGCATTGACGACATTTATATTGAAGGGGCGTATGATAGAATCGAGGAAGAGGCAAAAAGTGTTGGCATTTATCCCAATCCGGCAAAAGATAGGGTTGTTATTGAAGGTATGGAAGCTGTTGAGGTAATGGTTTACAATACTTCAGGGCAGATGATGAAGACGGTGCGGGGGACGAATGAGATTGATTTAAGCACTTTACCCAAAGGATTTTATTCAATACGCATTTTCACAGATGAAGGAACAATAGTTAGTAAGAAAATTGTTGTAGAATAGGTTTGTCCTTCACTTAGTTTTTTGTAATTTTGCAGCATGACAACGCGAGAAAAATACATAGCCGAACATGCTCCCCTATTTTGGTACACGCCCGAAGCCAAAAAGAAAGACATCAGCGATAGCCTTTTGGTGGAAACAATACTGAACTACGGCACCATGGACGATGTAAAAGCCTTATTCAACCTGATGGGTATGGATAAAGTTGCTGAAATCTTCTTCGCAGCTAAAGGCAGACAAAAGCTGAATTATTTCCCGCAGATTTACAATTTCTTCACCTTGGTATTCAACCGTTATGTTCCAAATGTGAATCCAAACAGTCTTTGATTGGAATTTCGACTGCAATTGTGTGAAACTCTATCAAAATGATTTGCTTTTCGTGTTTTTTTCCTAATTTTGGGGTCAAATTTAACGATGTTGAATCTAACGATTTCAGCCTATGAAAATCAAATTCATCGGTGCGGCCCAGGAAGTGACGGGCAGTAAGCACCTCATCACCACCGACCACGGCAAGAAAATCCTCTTGGACTGCGGTATGTTCCAAGGCAAGGGCCTCGAAACCGATGCCGCCAACCGCAATATTATGGTCAACCCCGAGGAAATCGATGCCATCATCCTCACCCACGCCCATATCGACCACTGCGGCCTCATCCCCTATTTCTACAAATTGGGCTTCCGTGGACAGGTCATCTGCACCAAAGCGACGGAAGACCTTTGCAGCATCATGCTCCCCGACAGCGGCTTCATCCAGGAGAACGATATGGTTTGGTTCAACAAGAAACGCCGCCAACAGGGACTTCCCGCTTTGCAACCCATTTATACTGAGAAAGATGCGCGTGCCAGCTTGGAATTATTCGTCAGCGTGGCCTACAACCGCTATTTCACCATCGACAATAATATAAAGGTGAAGTTCAACAACACAGGTCACTTGCTTGGCAGCGGTTGCGCCATTCTTGAAATCGACGAAGGCGGCAAGATGACCCGCATTGCCTATACTGGCGACATCGGGCGCGAGTACAACTACCTGCTGCGTTCGCCCGAGCCCTTCCCGCACTGCGACTACCTCAACACTGAATCCACGTACGGTAACCGCCTCCACAGCGACCGCGAAAACGCCGAGCAAGAACTGTTGAATATCATTTACCACACCTGCGTGGAGAAACGCGGCAAACTCATCATCCCTTCCTTCGCCGTCAGTCGCACGCAAGAGATTGTATATCTGTTGAATAACTTCTACAACGACGGCAAACTGCCCGAGAAGATTCCGGTATATGTCGACAGTCCTTTGGCCGTCAACGCCACCGAAATCTTCCGTATGCATGTCGACCTTTTCAACGACGATGTGAAGGATGTCATCGAATACGACCCCGACCCCTTTGGCTTCAACGGACTCACTTTCATCCGCGACATCAACCAATCGAAAGAACTCAATGCCGCCAAGCAACCTTGCATCATTATCTCCGCTTCGGGCATGATGGAAGCCGGTCGCGTGAAACACCATATCGCCAACAGCATCGAGAATCCCAACAACAGCATCCTTGCCATCGGCTATTGCGCCCCTACTACCTTGGGTGCCAAACTATTGGAAAAACCAACACCTGCCAGCGTTTCCATCTTTGGCATGGAGCACCCGGTGAAAGCCGAAATCTTCGAAATCGATGCCTTCAGCGGCCACGGCGACTACAAGGAAATGATTCATTACCTGAGCTGCCAAGACCCGAGCAAGGTAAAGAAGACCTTCATCGTGCATGGCGACCTTGAAGCGCAAGA
>JAEEGK010024987.1_pt1 | contig 12326 bp, 9 predicted proteins | sample 8958771 | NCBI WGS metagenome assembly JAEEGK01 (sample SAMN16246547, study PRJNA631951) | gut metagenome | biome: gut microbiome; feature: rumen; material: SC-attached | host: Bos | place: Iran: Karaj | collected 2018-10 | reverse complement strand
AGGACAAGATCAAGGCCAGCCAGAAGAAGATAGAGTGGGGGAGCCAGATACGCAGCTACGTGATGGACGACCGCCGCGTGAAGGACCACCGCACCAACTACCAGACCTCGGACGTTGCCGGCGTCCTCGACGGCAAAATCGACGAGTTCATCAAAGCATATTTGATGGAGTTCGGCGCCGAAGGTTAATCAATAGTCACATACCGTAGGTCGAGCGTGTTCATTGCGTTCGACCGCAGGCCACGCACGTTCTTGTGCGTGAAATGCAGTATCTGGTCGTAGTAGAGTACCACGACAGGTGCTTCCTGCATCACCAGCTTATCCATATCCCTGTACATCTGCACCCTGCGATCGGGGTCGGTCTCGCTGCGCGCCGCACGATAGAGGCGGTCGTAGTCCTTGCTCACAAAGCGTGTGTAGTTGGGGCCCGCAGGGGCCTTGTTCTCGCTGAAGAAAAGCGAGAGGTAGTTCTCTGCATCGGGATAGTCGGCCACCCACGAGCCGCGGAACCACTGCACCTTGCCCTGCGCTATCTGCTCGCGAAGGGCCGCAGGAGGGTTGACGTCGACCTGCACGTCGACTCCCAACAGGCCCAGCTGTTGCTGCAGGTACTTGCAGAGGTCTAGATAGTTGGCGGTGGTGGAGAGTTTGAGCTTTGGCAGTCCTTTGCCGTCGGGATAGCCAGCCGCTGCCAGCAGCTCTTTGGCACGCTCGGGGTTGTACTCATATATGGGCTCTTCGGCATTGCCAGGCAGGCCGCGCGGCACGAAGCCGTAGACGCCAGGCTCGCCGATGTTGTTGCGCAGGTAGCGCATCATCTTGCGGCGGTCGAAGCCGAGGTTTATCGCCTGACGGATGCGGCGGTCTTTCAACGGCGAGTCGTCGCCGTCCATATTGAAGCCCAGGTACTCGGTGTTGAGGTACGGCGTGGAGACCATATCGATGCGGTCGGCATACTTGGCCTTCAGCGTGCCGTCTTGATTGAGCACCTCGTCTTTATAGCTGGCGTCGAGCGAGTTCATAAAGTCGAGGTTGCCCTTGACGAACTCCAGAAACACCGTCTGGCGGTCGACGATAAAGGTAACAGCCACAGCATCGAGGTAGGGGAGGCCATTCTCGAAATATAGCGGGTTCTTGCGCATCACCAGTTTCACGCCCTCTTTCCAGTACTGGAACTGGAAGGGGCCTGTGCCGCAGGGATGATTGCGGAAGTCTTTGCCGTAGTGTTCCACCACCTCGCGCGGCACCACCGAGCAGTATACCATGCCGAGCATGGAGAGGAACGGCGCGAAGGGACGTTTGAGACGCACCACGAATGTACTGTCGTCGGATGCCGAGAAGCCCTCCACATCGCTGAATATCCACACCCCAGGCGACGCCACCGATGGGTCAAGTATGCGGTTGAAGGAGTAGACGAAGTCGGAAGCCGTGACACGTCGCGTGCTGTCGGACGTTCCGAAAAGTGCGTTCTTGTGGAAATAGACATCGTCGCGTAGCGTGAAGGTATAGGTGAGGCCGTCGTCGCTGATGGCCCAACTCTTGGCCACCGACGGCTGCACCTCCAGATTGGAATCCAGCTCAATCAGGCCGTTGTACAGCTGGCGGCAGGGCCAGATGATGCTCTGGTCCTTGGCGAAGGCAGGGTCGAGCGTGGCGATACCAGCCGACTCATTATATCGGAATATCTGCTTGTCGCTGTGGTTATGACGGTTGCAGCCAACCATCAGCACTACCGCAAAAACAATATATACAATACGTTTCATATTATAACACTAACTCCTAACTACTAACTATTATAAACAACTTTCCCGTCTACCATCGTCATCCTCACGCAGTCGCCGTGCGAGGCGTACACCAGGTCGGAGAGGCTCTTCACGTCGGCGAGGAATAGGTCGGCAGGTTGTCCTGCAGCGATGGTGTGGCCGAGGGTGGCAATGGAGAGTATCTGCTCGGCCGGCACCACCGTGGGGTCGCCGCGCCATCCTTTCTGCAGCAGGGCGGCGGTCTTCATCGCCTCAATCATGTCGAGGTTGTTGCTGCTGGCGGCGCCGTCGGTGCCGAGGGCCACACGGACACCGGCCTCCATCAGTTCGAGCATCGGGAAGCGGTAGCCGCTGCCCAATTTAAGGTTAGAATTGGGACAGTTTACAGCTGTAACATGGTGCTCACCCATGAGGCGTATCTCATTGTCGGACAGATAGAGACAGTGTGCGGCGATAATGTTACAACCCATCAAGTCGAGCACTCCGAGCCTGTCGAGCAACTCCCACGGACGGCAGCCGTATTTGGCCAGGCAGTCGTCCACCTCCTTCTGCGTCTCGCTCATGTGTATGTGCATCGGGAGCCCCAGCTCCTTGCATGCTTCGGCCGAACGTCGCAGCCCTTTCTCGCTGACGGTGTAGATGGAATGTGGCGCCAAAGACAGGTTGACGCCGGCATCGGAGCAGCGCCGCATCACATCGTCGAGCGTGTCAAGCTCGTCGGCGTCGCCGAAGAGGTTGAGGCCAAGCCGGGCGCGTATGCCGCTGTCGGCGACAGCTTGTGCCATTGCCGGCAGGCGGAAGTACATGTCGTTGAAGGCTGTGGTGCCGCTGGCCAGCATCTCGCGGCAAGCCTGCAGCGTGCCTCGGTAGACGAGTTCGTCGGTGAGGCGCTGCTCCGCCGGCCAGATGTATTCGTTGAGCCACACGTCGAGCGGCTGGTCGTCGCCGAGGCCGCGGAAGAGGGTCATCGGTGCGTGCGAGTGCATGTTGCACAGGCCGGGGAAAACAGAGAGCCCGTGCGCGTCAATGTTGGACGTGCACGGGCTATGGGGTGTGACGCTTGCGATAGCGGCACCTTCGATGACGATGTCTACGCTCTCACCGTCGAGGAGTGCGTCGGCTATTGTCATTGCACCAGAATCATCAGGTCGTTCTGCTGGCCCTTCACCACGCCGCCGCGTATGTCGAAGGTCTGCTCGCCCTCGCCGGTGACGATGCGGACGATGCCTTTGGCGAGCGACGAGATGATGGGTGCGTGGTTGTCGAGAATCTCGAACTTGCCGCCTGTGCCGGGCAGCTGCACCAGCTTGGCTTCGCCGTCGAAGACGGTGGCGTCGGGCTTGGTAATCTTTACTTTCATGGCTTATTTCGTTTCTGCCAATATCTTCTCGCCCTTCTCGATGGCTTCCTCTATGGTGCCGACCATCAGGAAGGCCTGCTCGGGCAGGTAGTCGACCTCGCCGTCAAGTATCATCTTGAAGCCCTTGATGGTGTCCTCGATGTTGACGAACTTGCCCTCAAGGCCGGTGAAGGCTTCGGCCACGAAGAACGGCTGCGAGAGGAAGCGCTGCACGCGGCGCGCGCGGCTCACTACAAGCTTGTCCTGCTCGCCCAGTTCCTCCATGCCGAGGATGGCGATGATGTCCTGCAGCTCGTTGTAGCGCTGCAGCATCTGCTTCACACGCTGGGCGGTCTCGTAGTGCTCCTCGCCGACGATGTCGGGCGAAAGGATACGTGATGTGGAGTCGAGCGGGTCGACGGCAGGGTAGATGCCGAGCTCTGAGATCTTACGCGAGAGCACCGTCTGGGCGTCGAGGTGGGCGAAGGTGGTGGCAGGTGCGGGGTCTGTCAAGTCGTCGGCAGGCACGTAGACGGCCTGCACCGAGGTGATGGAGCCGCGGTTGGTGGAGGTGATGCGCTCCTGCATGAGGCCCATCTCGGTGGCCAGCGTGGGCTGGTAACCCACGGCCGACGGCATACGGCCCAGCAGAGCCGACACCTCGGAACCGGCTTGCGTGAAGCGGAAGATGTTGTCTATGAACAGAAGGATGTCGCGACCGCCGGTCTTCTCGTCGCCGTCGCGGTAGTATTCGGCGAGGGTGAGACCTGCCAGAGCCACACGTGCACGGGCGCCGGGCGTCTCGTTCATCTGGCCGAAGACCATGGTGCACTTGGAGTCCTTCAGGGCTTCCTTGTCGATCTTGCTGAGGTCCCAGCTGCCTTCTTCCATGCTCTTCTTGAACTCGTCGCCGTACTTGATGACGCCGGCTTCTATCATCTCGCGCAGCAGGTCGTTACCCTCACGGGTACGCTCTCCGACGCCGGTGAACACCGACATGCCGGAGTACTTCTTTGCGATGTTGTTGATGAGCTCCTGGATGAGCACCGTCTTGCCCACGCCGGCGCCTCCGAAGAGGCCGATTTTACCGCCCTTCAGGAAGGGCTGTATCAGGTCGATGACCTTGATACCGGTGTAGAGTATCTCCTGACTGGTGCTGAGGTTTTCGAACTTCGGGGGTTCGCGGTGGATGCTGTAGCGCTTCTCGCACTCAGGCGCGGGCATGCCGTCGATGGTCTCGCCGATGACGTTGAACAGACGTCCGTTGATGTTCTCGCCGACAGGCATCGAGATGGGGCCGCCGAGGGAAACTACCTCCATGCCGCGCTCCAGGCCGTCGGTGGAGTCCATAGCGATGCAACGCATGGTGTTCTCGCCGATATCCTGCTGGCATTCGAGGATGATGTCTGTGCCGTCGGGGCGGCGTACGCTGAGGGCGGTGTAGATGTCGGGCAGGTTTTCGCCGTCGGGGAAGGTGATGTCGACAACTGCGCCAATGATTTGCGATATTTTACCTTTCAGTTCCATATACTTGTATATACTTATTGACTATAATAATTGCGGTGCAAAGATACACACTTTTTTGAAACTGGCAAAAAAAAGTTTGCCTCCAGCTTGATTTGGCCGGAGGCAAACATTTATTCAACCGTTCTATGGCGGTGATTACTTGATTCTCATCTTGTAGAACGAGCGGTACACGAACACCAAAGCTATCACGAGGAAGGCCACGCCGAACCAGGGGGCCATGCCGCGGAAGCCTTCGCTGATGGCTATCTCCATAGCCAGCACGCCGAAGAGGGTGGTGAACTTGATGATGGGGTTCAGAGCCACGCTGGAGGTGTCCTTGAAGGGGTCGCCAACGGTGTCGCCCACGACGCTGGCGTCGTGCAGCGGGGTGCCCTTGGCCTGCATGTCGACCTCGACGACCTTCTTGGCGTTGTCCCAGGCGCCGCCGGCGTTGGCCATGAAGACAGCTTGGAACAGGCCGAAGACGGCGATGCTGATGAGGTAGCTGATGAAGAGGCAGACAGCGTTCTGGCCGCCGATGCTCTCGGGGCTCGAGAGGCAGGCGAAGGCGAGGGCGAAGCAGAAGATGGCGATGAAGATGTTGATCATGCCTTTCTGTGCGTAGTTGGTGCATATCTTGACCACTTCCTGGCTCTTCTCGATGTCGGCCTTTTTGGGGGCGTTGGGGTCGAGCTTGATGTTGTCCTTGATGTACTCCACAGCGCGGTTGGCGCCGGTGGTCACGGCCTGCATCGAGGCGCCGGTGAACCAGTAGATGACGCAGCCACCGAGGATGAAGCCGAGGATGCTGTAGGGGTTAAGCAGGTTGAGGATGCTCTCGGGGGCAATGCCGAGGGTCTTGTTGATCATCAGAATGAGGCTGAAAATCATCGTGGTGGCACCCACGACGGCGGTACCGATGAGCACAGGCTTGGCGGTAGCCTTGAAGGTGTTGCCGGCGCCGTCGTTGGCCTCCAGGTAGTATTTGGCTTTCTCAAAGTCGGGCTTGAAGCCGAACTCGCTCTCCACTTCCTTGGTGGTCTTCTCGATGTCGTCCTCGATGAGGCTCAACTCGTAGACACTCTGGGCGTTGTCGGTCACAGGGCCGTAGCTGTCGACGGCGATGGTCACAGGACCCATGCCGAGCATACCGAAGGCCACGAGGCCGAAGGCGAAAATGCTGTAGTAGGGGCCGAAGACATCGCCCAGGCCGAAGAACGACGAGGCGAAGTAAGCGATGACCATCAGCACGAAGAACACCATACCCGTCCAGAAACCACCCATGTTGCCGGCCACAAGGCCGCTGAGGATGTTCAGCGAAGCGCCGCCCTGCTCGGAGGCTTTCACAACCTCTTTGACGTGCTTCGAGGTGGGCGAGGTGAAGAGCTTGGTGAACTCGGGGATGAGGGCTGCGCCGAGGGTGCCGCAGCTGATGATGATGCTCAGGGCCAGCCACCAGTTGTTGCCGAGGCCGCCGAGGATGAAGTAGGAAGCGCAGAAGGTGCCGATGATGCTCATGATGGAGGTAATCCACACCAGCGAGGTCAGCGGCTGCTCAAAGTTGATGTCGTCGGCCTTGCCGTACTTGGCCTTGGCCATAGCGCCGTTAATATAATAGGAAAGCACGGAGGCGACGATGCCGAGGATACGCATGACGAAGATCCACACCAGCAGCTTGATCTGCATGGCGGGGTCGGGGACAGCGAGGAGGATGAAGCTCACCAGGGCCACACCGGTGACACCGTAGGTCTCAAAACCGTCGGCGGTGGGTCCGATCGAGTCACCGGCATTGTCGCCGGTGCAGTCGGCAATGACGCCGGGGTTGCGGGGGTCGTCCTCGCCAATCTTGAAGACCACCTTCATCAGGTCGCTTCCGATGTCGGCAATCTTGGTGAAGATACCGCCGGCGATACGCAAGGCGCTGGCGCCGAGACTCTCGCCGATGGCGAAACCTATGAAGCAGCTGCCTGCCAGGTTCTCCGGCATGAACAGCAGGATGATGAGCATGAGGACGAGCTCAACGCAGATAAGCACGATGCCGATGCTCATACCGGCACGCAGCGGGATATTGAGCAGGTCGAGGGGCTTGCGGCGCAGCGAGGCGAAAGCCATGCGGGCGTTGGCGTAGGTGTTCATGCGCACACCGAACCAAGCCACACCGTAGGAGCCGAGAATGCCGATGACCGTCCATCCGAGGATGAGCACAACGGCGCCGCCGCTCATGTGGCTGAGGACGCCGAAGTACAGGGCAATGGCTGCACCGATGAAGAGGAAGAGGAGCAAGAGGAACTTGCCCTGCTGCTTCAGGTAAGTGGAGCAGGTCTTGAAGATGACGTTGCCAATCTCAAGCATCGACTTGTGGGCCTTGAGCTTGCGCACCTTGCTGAACTGCCAGAAGCCGAAAAGAAGGCCGAGTACGACGACGGCGAATCCCCAGTAGAGGATGCCGGCGTCTGACGAAGAAGCGAAACCTTGTGGCATTTCGAGGTCTGCCTCGCTGGCAAAGGCCAAAAATGGCGCTGCCAGAGCGATGATAGTAGTTGCTAATTTCTTCATATATAGTTTTTTTTGTTAATTTCACATTTCTAAAACGAAGTACAAATATAATTTTTTTTGGACAAACAACGAAAAAAAATATAATTTTAACATTTCACACCCGCCTCGACCATCATTCCGGCACATCCACCCATCGGCAAAAGCACGCCGCCCCCTTGTCGACCCATCTCCACACGTCCTTAACGGCTACTTAACGGCTACTAAACGGCTACAAGACCCTATGGCAACCTCTACGCATCCCCTTCGGCTCCGGAACGGCAGTTCTTCAGTACTTAAACGATACTTCTTCAGTAGTTCTTCAGTCAAATACTGAAATACTACTGAAGAACTACTATGTAAATGCCGTAATGGCTCCACAGGGACTCCTTACCGGAACTGGGGCAAAACCGAAAGGAAAAAAGTCGGAATCCGGAGTTGTGAACGGAGCTGTTTGAAACTTTTTTTTATTATATTGAAATTTATTTGTATTTTTGCACCATGATTAACAACAACGACATGGCTGCACAGACAGCCGAATTCTTACTGACAGTGAAAGCGGTAAAGCTCAACAACGAGCACCCGTTCACATGGGCGTCGGGCCGCAAATCGCCCATTTATTGCGACAACAGGGTGACACTTTCTTACCCCGAGATACGCACTTTTATCCGCCAGCGCTTCACGGATATCGTCAAAGATATGTGGGGTGACGTCGACGTCATTGCCGGCGTGGCCACGGGCGGCATCGCCCAGGGCGCACTGGTGGCCCAGGAACTGGGCAAACCCTTTGTGTATGTGCGCTCCGAGCAGAAGAGTCACGGCCTCACCAACCAGATCGAGGGTGAAATCCACGAAGGTCAGTCGGTGGTGGTCATCGAGGACCTCGTGTCGACCGGCAAGAGCTCCCTCATCGCCGTCAAGGCGCTGCGCGAGAAAGGCTGCGTGGTGAAAGGCATGGCCGCCATCTTCACCTACGGCCTCCAGGTCGCCGCCGACAACTTCAAGGAACAGGACGTCGAACTGGTGACGCTTACCGACTACGACACACTCATCGGCGTGGCCAAAGAGCGCCAGTTCATCCGCCCCGAAGCCCTGGAAAGCCTCGCGGCTTGGCGCGTCAACCCCGAGCAGTGGAGCAAGGATCACGGCGAGTAAATGACTGACAGGCGACATATCGTGTTGCTGGCGACGGCCTTGGCCTTCACCCTCCACCTCTCGCCATCCCCCCTGCAGGCGCAGGACAGCGTCATGCGAGTGGAACTGCCCGAAGGGCAACGTATAGAGCTGGTGTGGGTCGAAGGCGGCACATTCACCATGGGCAGCAACGAGGCCCGCGGCGTCGACAAGCGCTACGAGAGCACCCGCCCCGAGCACCAGGTGACCGTAAAAGGCTGCTACGTAGGACGCCACGAGGTGACGCAGGCGCAATGGCGTGCCGTGATGGGCGAGAACCCGTCGCACTTCACAGGCAACGACTCGCTGCCCGTGGAGCAGGTGACGTGGACCGACGCACAGCGCTTCACAGCCTTGCTGAGCCAGATGACGGGCCACCGCTTCCGCCTGCCCACCGAGGCCGAGTGGGAGTATGCCGCACGCGGCGGCAACCGCGCCGACGGCCAGCCCTATGCCGGATGCGACCGCAACCGTCTGCCCGAGTATGCGTGGTTCTGCGTCAACAGCGACGGCCACACGCACCCCGTGGGGCGACTGATGCCCAACGCGCTGGGACTCCACGACATGGGCGGCAACGTCGCCGAGTGGTGCTCCGACTGGATGGCCCCCTACACCGAGGCGGCGCTGAGCGACCCCCGCGGCCCCAAGGAGGGCGACAGCCGTGTGCTGCGCGGAGGCCACTACAACAGCACCTCGCCCGGCTGCGCGGTGTTCGACCGCGGATGGTATGTACCCTCAGGCAAGACCGAATACTACGGACTTCGCGTGGTCATGGAGCCGGATGCCGAACCAGACATGGACGAAAAAGAAGCCTTCGATGCGTATAAAAGATAGAAATTTCACATCGTTCATCGACGAAGCCGAGCTCGACGCCATCGTGCGACGGCTGGCCGCCGAGGTGAGCCGCGACTACGCCGGTGGCGACCTCGTGGCCTGTCCGGTGCTCACCGGCGCCTACATGTTCGCCGCCGACCTGCTGCGCCGCCTCACGGTGCCATGCGAGGTGCGCTTCGTGAAATACTCCTCCTACGAGGGCATGAGCAGCACCGGGACCGTGAGCTGCCAGATGCCGTTCCCGCCGAGTGTCCAAGGACGCGACGTGCTGATAGTGGAGGACGTGATAGACAGCGGCATCTCCATGCGCCACCTGCTCGACGAGCTTCAGGCCCTGAAACCCAGGAGCGTCAGGATATGCGCGCTCTTCTACAAGCCCGCAGCCTTCAAGGGCGGCTACAAGGTCGACTACGTCGGCCGCGAGATAGGCAACGAGTTCATCGTCGGCTACGGCATGGATTACGACGAGCAGGGACGCACCCTGCCCGAAGTGATGAGGGTGAGTTGAGAGTTTTGAGTTATGAGTTAAGAGTTATGAAAAACAGACATTGCAGATTTTTGATTATGGCGGCGCTGGCAGTAGTGCTGCTGGCCGGCTGTAAGAAAGACAAGCCGACGCTCAACGTCAGCGACAGCGAGGTGACAGGCACCTGGCGCAAGAATGGCACAAACGAGTTCTGGTGCTATCGTGGCGACCATACCGGCTGCAAATACAACACCGACGAAGGTTTCTCGGAGGAGTTCCCCAGCTACACATACGAGTGGAGCGTCAGCGAAGACCAGCTGCGCCACGTGACCTATGAGCAGGGCGTGCCGATAACAAGGACATACACTATTACCGCCATCAGCTCGTCGAGCATGGAGCGAGAAGAGGAGGTGGGGACATACAATCTGACCAAGATATGAAAAAAGGCTGGAAAATAGCGCTGATAAGCTTGGGCTCTCTGCTGGGACTTGTGATAGTCGTCGTGGCTGTGGCCCTGTGGCTGGTGTTCACCCCCGCCCAGCTGACAAAGATTGTGAACCGCGTCGCCGCCAACTATGTACAGGCGGAGACTCACTTCGACCGTGTCGACCTGACGCTCTTCAAGACCTTCCCCGACGCGGGGCTGAAGATCGACAACGTCTACATCGTGAACCCTATGGACGGCGCCCCTAACGACACGGTGGCGCGCATAGGCAGCCTCACACTGGGTCTCGACGTGAAGGCTTTCCTTAAGGAGAACAAGGTCATCGTGCACCAGGTGCTTGTCGACGACGTGGCCGCCAACCTATATATCGACAAAGAGGGTAGGGGCAACTACGACGTCTTCCCCAAGAGCAACGACACCACCTCAAGCACCTTCAGCCTCGACAGCTTGCCGCAGATGGACCTCCGCAAGATAAGGATCGACGACCTCGACGCTCGCTTGCTCGACGAGAAGGACGGCATGGATGCCGCCATCGAGCAGCTGTGCCTCGGTGTGACAGGCACCCTGACTGAAGGTCAGATAGACGCCAAGCTTGATATCGACGGCAAGCAGATAGCCGTCGATATGCGCGACAGCACAGGTGCCACCACCTTGGCGGCCGTACTCGAAGGCCTCAATGTGGCCCTCAAAGGCGAGGGCAACCTCGACAACGTCGACGGCCGGCTCAAGCTCACCGTCGAAGGCGGCACGTTGAACACCGGCGGCACCGAGATGATCAACGAGAACCTGCGCGCTTCCAAGAACGACCTGCTCCACCGTAAAGTGCCCTTCAAGGCCGACCTGCAGAAGATGCACATCGTGCTCGACGAGAGCGAACTGCAGCTCGACGACTATGCCCTCGGCCTGCAGGGCGACGTGCAGCTGAAGAACGCCGACGAGCCCATGGCTGTGGATGTGGAGCTGCACACCGACGGCCAGTGGCAGGTGGCTCCGCTGCTCGACCTGCTGCCGGCACAATATGTCAGTTTCCGGAAGGACATGAAAGAGCTGGACGGCAAGGTGGAACTCGCCGCCACAGCCAAAGGCACCGTGACCGACAGCACCATGCCGCTCATCGACGCACAGGTGAAGCTCGCCGACGGCCGCTTCTACATGCCCAAGAACCTGCCCTACAACATCAACCGCATCAACGGCGACCTCGCCGCCAACCTCAACCTCGGCAAGGGCGGCATAAGCAAGGTGAAGATAAACAGCCTTAAAGCCCACACCCGCAACACCGACGTCAGCGTCAAGGGTAAGGTGGACGACCTGCTGGGCGACATGCGCGTCGACGCCACAGTCAAAGCCGCGCTGCCCCTCGAAGACGCCATGCCCATGGTGCCCGACAGCCTCAAGCTCGACGCCGACGGCAAGGCCGACATAGACATCGCCGCCGTCTTCCGCATGAGCGACATCAACGCGAAGGCATACGAGAAGATTAAGGCCGACGCCGACATCAAGATTAAGAGCCTCGACCTTACATTCGACACCATACACGCCACATCGCCCGACCTCGGCATCAAGCTGCGCATGCCCGCCACCGAGCACTCGGGCAAGATGGCCGACGCCTATGTCAAGAGTGGTGTGTTGAAAGTGAAGTATGGCCAGCACATAAATGCCACGCTTGAGAAAGCCGACATCGGAGCTGGTGTCAACAACCCCATGAAAGAACAGATTGCTGCCGCCTTCAACATCAAGGTGGGGGAGACCGAGGCCAACATAGACTCCATGATGGTGTCGCTCGAAGCGCTGGCATTCAAAGGCTCCGTGCGACTCGACAGCACACAGAAGAACGTCATACGCCAGTACAACCCCGACGTAAATCTCGACCTCCACGGCGCCGTTCTCTACATGCCCGAACTTCCTGATGCCGTCCGCCTCTCGCAGCTTGCCGTCGACTACAGCCCCCGTGGCGCCAACCTGCGCACGGCAGAGGTGAAGCTCGGCCACAGCGACTTCCAGCTCTACGGCACCGTCAACAACCTCGAGCAATGGCTCGACAAAAAAGAGATACTCAAGGCCGACCTCAACTTCACGTCAGGCTACGCCGACGTCGACCAGCTGCTTAACCTCGTCAGCGGCATCGGCTCCGACAAAGACAGCATAGAGAAGATGCGCGAGGAGGACAACGTCCCCAAAGACGCCAACCCCTTCATTGTGCCCAAGGATGTCGACGTGACTCTCCACACACACATCAAGCGCTGCATCGCTTTCAACAACGACCTCAACG
>JAEEGK010024986.1_pt1 | contig 12326 bp, 7 predicted proteins | sample 8958771 | NCBI WGS metagenome assembly JAEEGK01 (sample SAMN16246547, study PRJNA631951) | gut metagenome | biome: gut microbiome; feature: rumen; material: SC-attached | host: Bos | place: Iran: Karaj | collected 2018-10 | reverse complement strand
ATATAAAAAATATAGATATTTTGAAATTGAAAATTATTGTTTGGAATTTGGATTTGATTTTGAACTTATAAGTGTAAAAAATAGCAAAAAAAACATAGATAATTTTTTAACAAAAATGTTTCCAAAAATTCATAAAGACAATAAAATTATAAATATAAAACAATAAATTTTAAAAAAATATAAATAAATAAATATATAAATAATATAAATTATAATAATATTAATAATATATTATTATGTCTACTCCTATTTTATTAGCATTTATTATTATAATTCTTTCATTACTATATATATTAAATAAAAAGCCAAATTCAAATGAAAAATTAAATAAAAATAAAGAAAATATTTCTCAAAAAGAAGAAAACAACAAACAAAAAGAAAAAAAAGAAAAAGAAGAAAAATTAAAAAAAATAAAAGAATCAGAAATTGAAAATGAAAATTTTTTAAAATCTCATTTAATAAAATCAATAAAAGATTTAAAAACAATAAAAAAAGTTATTTTCGCTCATAACGGACATGTTATAATTTTTTGTGATGAAAAAAAAGTTTGTTTTGTTTATCTTCCAACTATAAATTCAAATATTAATCCAAAAATAATATCAAAATCCATTCAATATGATTCAATTACAGATATAACATATTCAAATGAAAAAAAACAAATATTTGTTTCAACAAAAAATGAAAAAAAAATATTTTATTTATATTTTCAATTAAAAGATAATAAAAATAAATTAAATTTATCAGAAGATTTTATTCAAACTGAAAGAAAATTTGAAATAGATCAAATTGCAATAACAACAAAAGAAAATAATTTTCTTTCAACCAGCGGAACAAATAATGATACAGAAATTCAAATATACAATACTATTTCAAAATCTTTAGAAGAAAAAATTGACACCGGTGGAATTCATAATATAGAAATTAAAATGACTCCAGATAATAAAAATTTATTAATAAGCACATTTTTAAATGAAATTAGTGTGATTAATTTAGAAAAAAATGAAAAATTTAATAATGTTACATTAAAATATGAAAATAGTTTTAAATTCATAAGAAAAAAATCAATCAGCGGAATTAAAGCAAAAATTTTATCTTTTACATTTACAAATGATGAAAATTTCTTTTTAGTTAGTACTGAAAATAAAACAATTAAAATTTTACAAATTTTCGGTAATATAAGTGATAGTAAAGTATTCAAAGAAATTAAAAGAGATTTTAATGTAAAAATTGTAAGTATGTATGTTGAAGAATTTTATAATGGAAAATTAACTGGAAAAATTGCCTATAGTGAAAATAATAATATTTACATATGTGATTGTGAAGGAAATAATTTACTTACATTTAAAGATGCGCATGATAATGAAATTGTTAATTTAATGATTACTAAAATAAATTGTGAAGAAGAAAATGAAGATAAAAATGAAAGAGATTATAAAATAATAAATTTCGATGAAAATTTAGAGAAAGATCAAAAAGGAAAAATTATTGTTATTTCAGGTAGTAAAGATGGAAGAATAAAATTTTGGAATATTTAATTAATTATTTAATTTAATTTAAAAGATAATTATTAATAATAAATATTATTATATATATTTATTATATGTCTCTTCAATATAAAAATTATTTAAAATTTTCTTTATTTTCTTCGGAAATTTCTCAAGAAACTTTAAATACATTGACTAATTATAAATTACGTATAGAATTTAATAATAAAATTTATGAAACAGAAAAAATTACTATTCCAATTAAAGAATTTAAAGGAGGAAAATATTTTTATTTTGAAATTCCTTTTTCTTTAGAACAAAATTATTTTATTATTATGAAAATTATAAGTACTTCTTGGATGTTATTTAATACTATAATAAGTGAACAGAAAATAAATTTCAATGAAAATTTTTCTAATTTTAATGACCAAAAATATTTTATAAATTTTAAAGATGAAAATAATAATATAATAGTAAAAATTTTAATAAGTTTATGGTGTGATTTTTCATATAATAATAATAACAATAGTAATAATAGCAATAGTAGCTTTAATAATAATAATTATAATAGTTTTTATAAAAATAATAGTATCGAAAGTAATATTAATAATAATAATTTAAATAATAACAATAATAATAATAATAATAATAATTTAAATAAAACATATAATAAAATTTTAGGAGACATTAGTTCATATGATTTTGTAACAAATTTAAATAATACAGTTATTAGCAATAAAAATAATAATAATAATGTTCATCATAATTACAATAATAGTAAAGTAAGTAACAATAGTAGTAATAATAATAATAATACAAATATTTTACCTCAAAATTTAAATAAAAATAATAGTTTTTCTCCTCATTCTGAAAGAGTTAATATTAGTAATATTTTTAGTAATAATAATTTAAATTTTAATAATAATAATAATATTAGTAAAAGTGAAGAAATTTTAAATTTAATTGAAAATTATATTGCAAATAATCCGGGTGTTATTGAACAAGATTTAATTATTAAATATCAAAATCAAGTTAAAATTTTAAAAGAAAAAGAAGATCTTTTAAGAAAACAAGAAGAAAAAAATAAAGAAGCTTTTGATAATATTAAAAAACAAGAAAATGAATTAAATATTGAAAAAGAAAAATTAGAAGATAAAATTAAAAAATTTAAAAAAGAACAAAATAATTTTAATAAAAAAAATACAAATTTAATACAAAATAATTTAATTTTTGAAAATAATATTACTAAATTTTTAATTAATAATGAAATTGATAATAATAAGAATAATATTTATTTTAATATTAATTATTATATCAATTCAAATAATAATGTTGAAATGAATCATAATTTTGATAAAAATCATTATTTTGGAAATTTCATATTAAATAAAAATAAAAATAATAAAAAAAATAATAAACATATTCATAATAATAATAATAATAATAATTTAAATAATAATAATAATAATAAAAAAGAAATAGTTTTTGAAAATGTAAGTAAATATATTAATTCAAGTAATATTCAAAATTCAAAAACTAATGTGAATAAATTTAATATTAATATAGATAAAAATGAAAAAATAAAAGAAAAAAATAAACCTCCTATTGCTTTAATTAATTTATCAAATTGTGAAAAAAGTAATAAAAATTTAGAAAATTATTTAATAAATAACAATAATAATAATTTGAATAATAATAATATAAACAATAATAAATTAATCGATAGTTTAGAAAGTAATTTAAGTCCTCATAATAAAATTAATGAAAATAAGAAAATAAAATGTATTAAAAAAGGTAAAAATGAGATTTTTTTTAATGGACATAAAATAGGTAGTCATAAAAAAAAACAATAAATTTAAATAAACAATAAATTTTTTATAATTAATATATATAAATATTATATTTGAATATTAATAATCAAATTATATTATTACAAATAAAATTTTAAAAAATAATTAATAATGAAATGTTATATAAAAAAATTTATAAATTAAATAAATAATAATATAAAAAAATTATTGTTTTTTTTTTAATCTTATAATTATAAAAGAAATTTCACAATATAATTTAATAACTATTTTTAAAATAATTAAATATTTATTATTATTTCATATTTTTCAATTTTTATATTTAACCCAAAAAATAAAAATTTTAATTTAAAAAATGTCCTCTGATGAAGAAGAACCTTTAAATAATTATGAAGAAAGTGATGAAGATTATGTATCAAAAAAACCCAAAAAATCAAAAAAAAAGGAAGATTTAGATGATGATTACTCCTCATCATATAAAAAAGAAAAAAAAAAGAAAAAATCAAAAAAAAATTATTCAGAAGAAGAAGAAGAAGATTCAGACTATTCAAATCATAAACATTTAAACAAAAAACATAAACGTTCTTTAAGTAAAAAAAAGTTAAAAAAACTAAAAAAAAAAGAAAAAAATATTCAAGGATTTTTCGATGTTCAAGCAGAAGAAGATGAATATTCAAATGATGAAAGTGATGGAGATGGAGAAATAACAAAAGAAGAACAAGAAAAATTAAAAAAAAAATACGAAAAACAATATTATCAAGAAGATAAATTAAAACAAAGAAAAAATTTTCAAAATATAGATGAAGAAGAAATGATGAAAAAATTTGAAGATAAAAATTATGAAGAAATAGATGATGACATTATTAATCCAATAGACCCTATTGATAAAAACTTATTACAACCAAGTATTCATGATCCAAAAATTTGGTTAATTAAAACAAAAATTGGAAAAGAAAAAGAATGTGTAAGTTATTTATTTCATAAATATATTTATTATAATGTCAGCGTAAAAAATAATAATAATAATAATATTAAAATATTCTCTGCATTTTGTTTTGATAATTTAAAAGGGTATATATATATTGAAGCTTATAAAGAAGCAAATGTAAGAGAAGCTATTTTAGGTAATTCAAATTTTAGAGAAAGTTCGTTAAGAGTTGTTCCTATGGAAGAAATGACTAAAATTTTTAATTTTGATAGATTTAAAAAAATCGATATTAAAGTTGATCAATGGGTAAGATTAAAATCAGGAATTTATGAAAATGATCTTGCTCAAATTGTCTATATTGAAGACCCTTTAACAAAAATTTATATAAGACTTGTTCCAAGATTAACTGAAAGTAGTAATAATAATAATAATAATAATAACAATAATAATAATAATAATAGTAATAATAATAATAATAGTAATAATAATAATAATAGTAATAATAATAATAGTAATAATAATAATAATACAAATAATGGATTTTTCAGTAGAAACGCAAGAGTTACTCAAAAATTATTTAATCCCAATAATTATAGAGGAGTTGAATTAAAAAAAAATAATTTCATTGGAGAATATAATTTATACAATAAACAAATGTTTAAGGATGGATTTTTAATAAAAATGGTAAGAATAAAAAGTTTAATAGTCGAAAACGTTGTACCTTCTTTAGAAGAACTAAAATTCTTCGATTTAGCTAAAAACAATGAAGACAATGGAGATGGTAATTTGATATATCATAACGACTTAGAAAACCTCGAAAATAATCTAAAAAACATAACAATAAACAAAAAAACAATATTTTCAAAAGATGATAGAGTACGTATAATAAAAGGAGACCTAAATGGTATAACAGGTCGAGTGGTATCTCATATAGACAATAACATAAAACTATATTTAAATGTTAAGGGTATGAATAAAGATATATATGAATTTCCTGATAATTATGTAGTTAAGGAATTTCTTCCTGGAGAAATTGTATATATCATTTCCGGAAAAAATGCAGGTAATAATGGTATGATAGTATCTATCGATAATAATACTGATACAGCAGTTATATATAATGAAGCTACTAAAAGTGATTTAAAAGTCAATATTAAAGATTTGATACTTAGTAATCAAGTTGTATATACCCCTGAAAAAAATAGTAGATTTAAAATTGGAGAAATTGTTAGAATTATTAATACGAATAATATATGCTATATATTGGATTTAAATAAATTTTCTTTAAAAGTTATTGATACTCATAATAAAATTAATAATATAAGTATAAGAGATGTTATTACTCCGAAAGTTAATAAAAGAGTGACAGGAATTGATGGGAAAAAAAATCCAATTGAAAAAGAAAATGTTATTAAAGTAATTTCAGGTTTATATAAAGGAACAAAAGCTACTATAAAAAATATATATAAAAATTTTGTGTTTTTATATAATAAAGACTTTGTTAATACAAATGGAATATTTTGTGAATTAAGTGAAAATGTTGAAATTTTAGGAAGTGAATTATATAATGAAAATGAAATTGGAAGAATTAATAAAAAAAGAATTCCGGAAAACTTAAAGAAATTAATTAATAAAACTGTTAATATTGTGAAAGGAAATTGGAAAGGTTATAAAGGAATATTAAAACAAGCAACTGATAAAGAATTATTAATTGAATTAAGTGCTAAGCAAAAAACTGTAAAAGTTAATGTTGGAGATATTAAAGAAGGTATGGATGGAAATAATAATATTGTTGTTAATAATGATTATGGAAATAATAATAATAATTGGAATACAATTAGTACTCCTGCTTATAATCCAACTACTCCTATGAGCAATGAGTGGGGTTAAATATGTTTATATAAATTATTATATTTTAAAATTATAAATTTATTAACAATTAAATAATTAATATAACAATTGTTTATTATTATAAGTTATTAATTAATATTTAATTTTAGAATTTTTTTATTTATATTTATATTCATTAGTTAATAAAAATTTATAAATTTTAAAATTTTTTATTTAAATTTATTTTTATATTTTTTTAATAAAAATTTTATTATAATTTTAATATTTTTTTACAAAATTTTATAATATTTATTATAATTTTTATTTAATTTTTGATAATTTAATAAAATTTAATTAAATATTAATATAATAAAATAAATTTATATCATTGTTAATTTAATAAATAATTATTATTAGTATTTAAATCCAGTTTCAATATTAGCTTCATAGATTTTTTTTTTCTTTTTTCCTTTATTTTTTTTTTGTTTATAATCATCTTCATTATAAAAACTTTCAACAGGAATTTTTTCTTTTTCATTTTTATTTTTTGGTTTTAATTCATTTAATAAATCTTCGACATTATAATTTTCTTTTGTATCTTTTATAAGTGTATTTGCTTGAGATATTTTAATATCTTTTTTTGTTGCTATTCCAACAGGAGTTTTATTAGTTAGTTCTTTTTCTTTTTCTTTTTCCTTTTGTTTTCTTTTATTTTTTTTTTTATATGGATCTTCCCATTCTCCTTCTTCTTCTTTTATATATAAATTTTTATTTTCTTTTTTATCTTCTTTTTTTTCTTCCTTTTTTTGTTTTTTTTCTTCTTTTTTCTCTTCTTTTTTATCTTCTTCTTTTTCATTTTTTGTTTCTTCATTTATTTTATTTTTCATTTCTTCTTCTTTTTTTTCGTTGTTTAATTTTTTCTCTTCTGTTTTTGTTTCTTTTTCTTCATTTTGTTTGTTTTCAATATTTTTTTCAGATATATTTTTATCTAATTTTTCATTTGATTCATTTTCTTTTTCTTGATTATTTTCTTTTTGATTTGTATTAAAGTTTTTAGAATATTTTAATAAAGAATTTTCTTCAATATTATTAATCCAGTTTTCATCATTTAATAATTTTAAATTTTCAAAAGTAAAAAGTTGTTTATTTTTAAACATAAAAATATCAATTGGTCTAAATTCAAATAAAGAATTTATTTTTTTATTTTTATATTGTTCTTCTATTTCTTTTGATGAAAAAGGACCCATAAAATTATTATAATTAGAATTTTTAATATAAAAAGATTTAATATCATCAGGAAAATTTAATTTTTTATTAAATAAATAAATATTTTCTATTTTAATATCAACATTTTCTTCTTTTGGTTTGAAATTTCCTCCTCTATTAAATTCAATATTATTACTATTACTTTTGTGCCAATTTTCTTCAACATTATTAAAATACATTGAATTAGTTATTTCTTTTTTTTCTTTGTTTGGAGGTTGACTTTCTTTAACTAATAATAAATCAAAAATATCTAATGCAGGTTTATTTATTAATTTTTCATCTATTGGTGATGGTTTATAAAGTTTTAAAATTTCTTCTTTAGATATACTCATTTTTAAAATAAAATATTTTCCGAATTAAATTTATTTTTAATTTATTTCTTATAATTAATTTACATTTAAATTATTATTATGGTTGATGAAGGTGAACCAGATATAATCTTAAATAATGATAAAAAAATTTTATCTATCGATCAAAATAACATAGACAATAATAATAATAATAATAACAACAATAATCAACAACTTAATTTATTAAATTATTACAAAAAATCAAACCATCCAACAATTTCAATAATGACATCCTGTTTAAAATTATTTCCATTAATAACATATATAATTTTTGGAATATTCATGAGTAACGATGGGTTATTAATTTTATTTACATTATTATTAGCATCATGCGATTTTTGGTTTACTAAAAACATTGCAGGTAGAATTTTAGTAGGTTTACGTTGGTGGGTGGAAATTAAAAATAATGAAGAAATTTGGAGATATGAAAGTTCAAATGAAATAAAAGAAGGTGCTGATAAAGGTATTTTTTGGTCTTGTATTTATTTAAATAGTATTGTGTGGGGTATTTTTTTTATTTTTGATCTTATAACTTTTAAATTTGTTTGGGGAGGTTTAACTTTAATTATGTTTTGTTTAGCTAATGTAAATACATATGAATTTTTTAAATGCAGTAAAAGTCAACAAAAAAATTTAATGGAATTGACGAAAAAATATTTTATTAAAAAAAATAATAATAATAATACAAATGATTTAAATAATAATAATATTAATAATTAATATTTTCTTTTTTATTTTATTTTATTTTATTTTATTTAATAAAAAAATCAAATATTTATATATATAATTTTTTTATTAAGAATCTTTATCAAATTCTCCTTCAAAAATTTGTTTACTATTATTATTAATTTTTTCATATGTTTCTTTCAATTGATTTTTTAATTTATCATTAGATTCTTTTAAATAATTATCTTCATTTAATAAATAATTATTAAAAACATTTTTTCCATTATTATTTTCATGTATTTTTTTCAATTCTTCTTTCAATCCATTAAAACTTTCTTCAGCATTAATTGGTTTTAAATTACTTTTAAATGCAGCATTTGCAAAGGCATTATTATTCATTGTATTAATTGTATTAATATTTTTATTAAAATTCATATTAGAAGTATTATATAAATGATTTAAATTAGTTGTATTAAAAAAACTTGTTGTATTTGTCATATTAGTTGCACTAAACATATTATTTTTATAATCATTTTCGATATCATTATAATTATTAAATGTTTTATTTGTATTATTTAATTGATTTTGAACATAAGCTGTTCTTAAATTATCAACAATTCTCATTTTTCCTAAATAATTTTTTCTATTTTCTTCTACAATTTGTTTTTCTTTTTCGAACATATTTTTATCATTGTTTAATTTTGTATAAAATTTTACTAAATTTTCTTTTTCAGTTTGAAGGAATTTTTCTTTGTTATTTAAAATATTTATTTGATTTTCTATTCTAATTGCTGCTGTTTCTAAATCATTTTCTCTTTTTTTTATTTTTTCTTCTTTTTCTTTTAAAATTTTATCTAAATTTATTTTATCTTCCATGTTTGAATTAATATAATTTTCTTTTTCCATAATTGATTTAATTTTATATTGTAATTTTTCTTCTAAATCTTTTATTTCTTTTTTTTCTTTTTCTAAATTATTTTTTTTTACATCAATCATATCAAAAATTGATTTTTTGTAAGATTCAAAAAATTTTTTTTCATTTTCTAATTTTTCTAATTTGTTATTATAATCATTTTTTTTTATTTCTAAATCTGATAATAAATTTTCATATTGTAAATTTAATTCATTTTTTTTATATTCTAACATTAAATTATTATTATCATTATTAATTTTTTCTTTATTATTATTATTAATTAAATTTTTACTTAAATTTTGAATATTATTATAATCCTTTTGTAATTTAATAAATTCGTTTGAAATTTCTTTTTTTTTTTCAATTTGAAAAGTTTGAAAATTTTCTTTTTCTTTCTCTAATAATTTTCTTTCAATTTCTAATGATTTTTCTTTTTCTTTAATTTCTTCTTCTAAAATATTTAATTGCATTTCTTTATTTTCTAATAAACTTTTTTTGTTATTTAAATCTTCATTATTTGAATCATAAATTTTTTTTTCTAAATTTTCAATTTTATTTGAAGATTCAGAAAATTTTTTTAATAATAAATTATATTTATCATAACTTTCATTTTGATTTTTTAATTCTTTTTTTTTATTTTCATAATCTTTTTTCATATCTTCTAATCTATTTTGATAATTAATAATTGTATTTTTATTTTCATTTTCATAATAATTTTTTAATCTTTTTTTTTCTTCTTCTAATGTTGTTTGATTAAATTCTTTTAAACGATTAATTTCTTCTTCATAAAAATTTATTTTTTGATTATAAATTTCATCTTTTTGATTAAGTTCTTTTCTATGATTTTCTTTAAGTTCTTCTATTTGATTTTTTAATGAAGTTTCTATTAAAGATGAATGTTTTTTTTCTTGAGATAATAATGATTCATAATGTTCTTTTAAAGAATTTAATTGAGATTCATAACTATTTTTATTATCATTAAAGTTGAAATTATTATTATTATTATTTTGATATGAATTTATATTATTAAATTGATTTAAATTATTATTATTATTATTATTATCATTAATATTATTATTATTAATATTATTGTTAATATTATTATTAAAATTATTATTATTATCATTATTAAAATTATTATTTGAATTATCTTCAAAATTTTTCAAATTATTTTCACTTTTTTCAGTTATTATATTAATATTATTATTATAATTATTAGTATTTTTCTTTCCAAAACCTAAATTATTTGTTAATGAATTTTGTGCATTTAGATTAGGAACATAACCAACACTATCAGAAAAATTGCTATTCATTGATTTTAATAAAGTATTATTTTTAATTAAGGAATTATTATTATTATTTCCAAATTGAAATTTAATTTCATTATTATTATTTTCAATTACATCATCTTGTTTATTTGCTTTTTTTATTAATTCTAAAAAAGGTTTTCCTTTGGGAATTAATGAAACAGGATTGCTATTTCCTTCATCTAATAAATCTGCTAAATCAGATTCAGACATAATATTTTTATTATATTAAATTATAAATATTATAATATTTATTATTAAAAATATTTTCAATTATAAACTAATTTATTTATCAATTTCCATATTTTTATTTTTTTGACTTTGTTCCAACAATAATTTTTGTTCAAATTCATTCCTATCTATTCCAGGTGGTACAGTGTAATATTTTAATTTTCCAGCATTCCAATCATTTATCACAAGTCTTGCTGCCTTATCTAAGTCAACAATTCCACCCTTTTTATATTTTTTTAATTTTTCACCAATTAAATATAATATTTTTTCTATAGTTAATTCACTTCCTTTTAAAACAGAAATATCCAATTCATATGTTTTAAATAAATAGTCTTGTGACATTTTTTTAAATATTTTTGAAACTACATCAATAGGTTCTTTTATTTCCTCAGTTCTTATAACATTATGTAAGATATTATTTTCATCATTTGACATAACAACTCCAGGACAGTCCAACAATCTTAAATTATTATCCAAAATAACCTCTTGTAAACCCTTAGTAAATCCTGGGGTATTACTAACTCCTACATTTTTTCCTCTAGTCAATGAATTTATAATAGAACTTTTTCCTACATTTGGTATACCAACTACACCTACTACTATACTGCTTTTTGCACCAGAATCAGTTCTTGAATAATTTTTCAACATATTTAATAATTCTTCCCCTCCAATAGCTTTATTACCTTTTAAAACATCTTCAATATAATCTTTTTGTTCTTTTAAATTTTTATCGAATAAAGTAGATTGAGATAAATTACTATTTTGGCTTTGAGTATTAGCTTTAAATAAAACACAACCAAATTCCTTACTTAAATATTTTTGCCAATCTAAAGCATTTTGTACAGGTATTAAATCTATTTTATTCAACACTAATATAATCTTTTTATCACCTCTTTTACTTAATATATTATTTTCTAATTCTTTACTTCTACAAGATAAAGGGTCTCTTGCATCTAATACTTCTAAAATAACATCTGAATTATCTATAACTTGCTCTAATATTTTAATATATGCTTTACGACTCAAATCTTTATTAATTATATTTAATTTTTTTTCTGTATTTAATTTTTCTTGATTTGGAAGTAGGTTTTTGTCTAATTCTTTATCATATAAATTTTGATTTGATTTTGAATCTTCAACTAATTGATATAAATTTGAATATTCAGAAGTATTATTTTCTTGAAGTCTTTGATTTAGATTGTTTATTAATTGTTGCCTACTTCCTGTTTTTTGCTTACGATTTAATTCATCTATTATTTTTTGTTTTTGTGAGATTAATTTTGGAATTGTGGAATTTTGATTCTTAAATTTATGCTCATTTGAAACATATTTAAGAGTACCTAAAGCTCTTTCTCTTCTTTCATTTCTCTTTTTTGATTTTATGTCCCTTTCAGTATTATGCTTTTTTTTGCCTTTTCCCATCTTTAATTCAAGATAGATAAAAATAATAATTTGAAATAGTAAAAATATTGAAAATTAAAAATAAATATTTTATAATGACATAGAATAGGAAAATGGGGATTGGGGATTGGGGATTGGGGAT
>JAEEGK010024983.1_pt1 | contig 12327 bp, 7 predicted proteins | sample 8958771 | NCBI WGS metagenome assembly JAEEGK01 (sample SAMN16246547, study PRJNA631951) | gut metagenome | biome: gut microbiome; feature: rumen; material: SC-attached | host: Bos | place: Iran: Karaj | collected 2018-10 | reverse complement strand
TGTCGGTTTCGTTTAGACGTTGCACGCAACGTCTCTACAAACGTAGATTACATGGTTTTCGCCCATGTGTCCTTCAATGCCACAGTGCGGTTGAAGACCAGATGACCCGGCGTGCTGTCCTTGTCGACGGTGAAATAGCCGATGCGCTGGAACTGGAAGTGGTCGAGCGGCTTGGCATCGGCCAAGTATTCCTCCACATAACACACCGGGCGCACCTCCAACGAGTTGGGGTTCATCATTTCCTTCATGGCTTCGAGCGGCGTCTTGCCTTCGCCTTGCAGGCGGGCCAGTTCGTCGCGCGGGTTTTCCACCTTCCAGAGACGGTCGTACATGCGCACCTCGGCTTGGAGGCAACGCTCGCAGCTCACCCAATGGATGGTACCTTTCACCTTACGGTTGGCACCCGGCATACCGCTCTTGGTGTCGGGGTCGTATTCAGCATAGACCTCAACGACTTCGCCATTCTCGTCCTTCTTGCAACCCGTGCATTTCACGATGTAGGCATTCTTGAGGCGCACCTCGTTGCCAGGTGTCATGCGGAAGTATTTCTTCGGGGCGTCTTCCATGAAGTCTTCCTTCTCGATCCACAACTCACGGCTGAAAGCGATCTTGTGGCTGCCCGCCGTTTCGTCTTCAGGGTTGTTGATGGCTTCCATCTCCTCGATCTGCCCCTCGGGATAGTTGGTGATGACGAGCTTCACCGGGTTGACCACGGCGGCCACACGGTTGGCGGTAGCGTTGAGGTCCTCGCGAATGGCACTCTCCATCAGGGCAAAGTCGTTCAAGGCGTCGTAGGTGGTATAGCCGATCTTATCGATGAACTTGTGGATGCCGCTCGGTGTGTAACCACGGCGACGGAAGCCACAGATCGTGGGCATGCGCGGGTCGTCCCAGCCGCTCACCAGACCCTCGTTGACGAGGACGAGCAGGTTACGCTTACTCAAGAGGATATAGTTGAGGTTCAACTTGTTGAACTCGGTCTGACGCGGGCGATTGTCATCCATGTTGTCGCCCTCGCCACGGATCTCCTTCAACCAGTCGACGAAAAGGTCGTAGAGCGGGCGGTGCACCACAAACTCGAGCGTGCACAAGGAGTGAGTAACACCTTCGAAGTAGTCGCTTTGTCCGTGGGCGAAGTCATACATCGGGTAGGCGTGCCACTTCGTGCCCGTGCGGTGGTGCGGCGTGTCGACCACGCGATAGATGATGGGGTCGCGGAAGTGCATGTTGGGGTTGGCCATGTCAATCTTGGCACGGAGCACCATTTTGCCCTCGCCGATTTCACCGTTGTTCATCTTGTTGAACAGGTCGAGCGACTCCTCGACGGGACGGTTGCGATAAGGGCTCTCGATGCCAGGCTGCGTAGGCGTACCCTTCTGTGCGGCAATCTCTTCCGAGCTTTGCTCGTCGATGTAGGCCTTGCCGCGTTTGATTAACTCTATGGCAAAATCCCAGAGTTGCTGGAAGTAATCGGAGGCGTAGTATTCGTTGCCCCACTGGTAGCCAAGCCATTGAATGTCCTCTTTGATGGCATCGACGTATTCCATGTTCTCCTTGGTGGGGTTGGTGTCGTCGAAGCGCAGGTTGCACACGCCACCATGTTGGGCAGCGATGCCGAAGTCGAGGCAGATGGCCTTGGCGTGGCCGATGTGGAGGTAACCGTTAGGCTCTGGAGGAAAGCGTGTCTGCACACGTCCGCCATTCTTGCCGTTAGCGAGATCTTCTTCCACTTTCGCTTCAATGAAATTGAGCGATTTCTTTTCTTCTTTTACTTCTTCTGGGTTTGTCATAGTTCAATTTAGGATTAAAAACAAGGTGCAAAAATAGTAAAAAATGCATATTTACAAAAAAAGCCTGCCGAAACTCAGCAGGCTAGTGAGGTACCTGGCGGACTCGAACCGCCGTCCCCGGTTTTGCAGACCGATCCCTAACCACTCGGGCAAGGTACCTTTTGCGGCTGCAAAGATACAACTTTTTGGCGAACTACAAGGATTTCAATGAAAAATTTTAAACCAGACCTCGTGCCGAGAGCTTCAGCCAGTTCCAAACGAACAAGGCAACGAAGAGTAGTCCGCAATATACATAGAAGATTTTCAGGTCTTTATGGCGCAGATGGGTCATCGCATAGGCTGCCATTAATATCAATAAAGGCAGGGCGGGTTCATGATAACGTTCGGAGTTGGCGGCAAACGAAAACAAGATAATGGCCAAATACGAGAACTCATAGGCACCAATCAGGCTGAAATCGCGCCATTTCCTTTGCCTGAAGGCAATGGCAATAGCCAACATGGCAAAGAAAGCCAGGAAGTTTTTCACGTAGGTGCCACCATGGATCATCTTGTTGTGGTTGGGACTCTCCTCCACCATGGGGGCCAAAGGCACTATGAAAGCGCCTGGTGCCAGATAATAACTCTTGGCCAACTCACCGTGTTTCATCCCCATGGACTCATATCGTTCCGACTGATAATTCAAATCGGTGAATTTCAAACGATTGACTATCTTCATCTCACGTCCTATAGGCGAGAACAAGAAGACAAAAAACAACACGACAACTGACGAGGCGATGATGATTTTGCCTTTTTTACTCACCAAATCCTTTGAAGATAGCATCACGAAGACCAAAAAAGCGAAAATCAAACACATGCCGATGATGGTGCGGAACCCGAAGCTCAGGCCTGTCAGGAGGATGGGTACCAGGATGTTCCAAAAGGTGTATTTCTTGCTGCGGATGAGATAGTCCATACGTTCGAGAGCAAAGATGGAAACAAAAAGCATCTCGGCCTCTTTGGTGTGCATGCCACACGTTTGAATCAAAATGGGCATGAAGGCACACATCACGGCAGCAAGACGACCCGTGCGCTCACCGAAAGTGCGCTTGCCCAATTTGTAAATCACAACACACAGATACGCAAGCATCAAGGCCTTGAAGATGCGCGGCGTCAGCAGGTTGCGGCCAAAGATGGAATAAATCAAGGTCAGCCAATAGATGTAACCTTGGTCGGAAAACCCCATCGTATTGGCCCGCAAATAATAGAAAACATTTGAGAGTTCTCCACTCCTCACCCATCGCGAGCATAGCAACGCCGTGCTGTGGTAGAAACGGCTGTCGCCTGCCCCATACTCAAAGGCCCTCCCCGTCTCATAATAATAGTAATATCCGACTCCCACGGCGTAGGCAACACGCAAGAGCAAGGCCACAAAGAATACTTTGAGAAGAAACGCCTTTGTATTGTCATCCTTCCAACGGGGATAGAAAACGGCCGTCAGCAAAAAGAATAACAGCACCTCACCTATGCCCCACAACATCCATTTCAGTTGCAAGGCATGCTCACGAAAAGCCACACTGATGACCAACAGCGCCAACAGATAAACGCCGATGCCGTAAAGCGCAATATATCTGGTCAGTTTCTTTGACATTAATCCAAAAAGATCGGTTCGCCTCCTTTACGTTTGCTGACATTGTGTCGTAGCAGGGCTTCCTTACCCGGAATAATAGTACCCACTTTGCGCATGTCGACACGTTCCCACCTATGAGGCTGAAATTCATGGATGAACCTATAGAGCGAGTCGCTGGCGGTCAGCACATTAGGAGCATAACTCTCAGGGGCACCATCAACGGTCTCGAAATCAATATGGAGGATGAGGCCTTCTGGGTCAAACGCATACTTGAACGGCCACCAAGCCACCGTGTCGGTATGGTGGTCACGCTGCCAGCCGATGCTGTCCTCATAGAAATACATGAGATATCCCCTTGTGGTATCATACGGGTTATACTCCTTCATTTTGTATTCGTCTTCGATGATTTGACCGGCATAATCCGTGGCCCACGTTTCACGCTTCATCACGCCAAACACCTTGTTCACAATGCCATAAAAATCCATTTTGTTTTGCGAGACAAAGACCGTGCGATGCACATGTCCGCCAGGCGAATTGATGACAAAGGAGGAACCTCGGAAATCACCATCGCTGTAATCGCTTACCGTAACGGTAATGATGCTGTCTTGGGCTCTGCCCGACATGGGCGAAATGGTATACCAGTCGGCATCGTCGTTTTTGGTGATGGTCCATTTGCAGTTGGCATTGAGGGTAATAGTCTGGCTATCAGGCTGCAACCCAAAACGCAGGTCTTGAGATGACACCAAGATGCTATAGTCTTTGACGCAACTTGCAAGGCCTAGCAAGGCCATAGCTAAAACAAAAAGGTATCGTTTATTTGTTTTCATAGGTCTTTGATTTAAATGGGTAGAGACGGTGTACACACCGTCTCTACAACAAATCATCAGAATTGGAAAATGGGTTCATCACCCTTGCGCTTGATGGCCTTGTGTTTGAGGACGGCCTTGGCGTCAGGATTGATTGTACCGATCTTGCGCATGTCGGCGCGCTCCCACCAGTGGTCCTTGTATTCGTGGATGAAACGGAACAACGAGTCGCTGGCCGTCAGCACCTGCGGATCGTAGTCTTCATGGCTGTCGTCGATGGTTTCAAACTCGATATGGAGGATCTGATTGATGGGGTTGTATTCGTAAGTGAATGCATAATAGACCGCTGTGTCCTTATGATGGTCCATCTGTACACCAGTCCCGTCGGCAAGGAAATACATGGTATAACCCGTCGCCGTGTCGTATGGATCATACACCTTATGCTTATACGAATCTTCAATCATCTGGTTCATATAGTCTGTGTTCCAATGCTCTACGCTAGTCACACCAAACACCTTATTATAAAGACCGTCGAAATCCAACTTGTTTTGCGAGACGAAGATCGTACGATGGACGTGGCCACCAGGCGAGTTGATGACAAAGGATGCACCTCGGAAATCTGCGTTCTCCAATGCCTCGACGGTGACGGTGATGGTGGCGTCGTTCTTGCCGCTCATCTGGCTGATGGTGTACCAGTCGGCATCGTCGTTCTTGGTGATGGTCCATTCGCAGTTGGCAGTGAAGTCAAAAGTCTGTGAACCAGCATCCAAACCAAACCAAAGGTTGTTGGTGGGGACTTGGATTTTGTATGTTTTCACACAGCCCGTAAATCCGGCAGCCGCAATAAGCAGCATGGCTACAATGGCCAAAAAATGAATATGTTTTTTCATTTCGTTAGGGTTTGATGTGCAAAAGTACATATTTTTCTCAATATAAGCGTCTTTTCTGCTTCGACTTCCTCGCATATGGCAACGTATCGGCCAGCATCTCGAAGTCCATCTTGTGTTTGAAAAGATCGACGGCCTTCACGCGGATGCGCACTTCGTCACCCAGTTGGATGACGCGCCCCGTGTCTTGTCCGATGACGCGGAAGTTGTCGTCGTCGAGATAATAATAGTCGCCAGGGAGGTCCTCATAGCGCACCAAACCTTCGCATTTGTTGCCTTTCAGTTCCACGAAAAGGCCCCACTTGCTGACGCCTGAAACCAATCCTTCAAACACTTGTCCAATCTTATCTTGCAGGTATTCAGCTTGTTTGTATTTGATACTCTGACGCTCCATTTCCTCGGCCTGTTTCTCCATCTCGCTGGCGTGTTCACACATCTCTTCGTATTCCTTCTTGTTCACTGAACCTTGACCCTCAATGAGATACCTTTCTATCAATCGGTGTACCATCAGGTCGGGATAACGACGGATGGGCGAGGTGAAGTGGGTGTAGTAGTCGAAGGCCAAGCCATAGTGGCCGATATTCTCGGTGCTGTAGACGGCCTTGGCCATGGTGCGCAGGGCTACCGTCTGGATAAGGTTCTTCTCGCCCTTGCCTTCCACGTCCTCGAAGAGTTTGTTGTAGGAATTCACCAAGGTCGTGCGGTTGCTGAGGTTCATGGAATAGCCCAAACGCGAGATAAGCAGCATGAACTTGTTGAGTTTCTCGGGGTTGGGCTCATCGTGGACACGATACACGAAGGTGTTGTTGTGCCATTGGCTCTCCGGCTTGCCGAAGGTCTCGGCCACGGTGCGGTTGGCCAACAACATGAAATCTTCAATTAATTCGTGCGACTCGTTCTGCACGCGCACGTAGGTGTCGATGGGTTTCTTATTCTCGTCGAGGATGAAACGCACCTCTTCCGAGTGGAAGTTGATGCTGCCTGCCTCCATGCGTTTCTCACGCAGCTTGGTCGCTAAACTATTGAAAGTCAAAATCTCGTTCTTGTAATCACCTTCTCCGCCTTCGATCATGGTCTGCACCTCTTCATAGGTATATCTACGGCACGACTTGATGATGGTCTTGCCAATCCATTTGTCGTAGATCTTGGCATCATCGTCCATCTCGAAGACCACGCTGAAAGTCAGCTTCTCCTCGTCGGGACGTAGCGAACAGACGTTGTTGCAGAGCTTCTCGGGCAGCATGGGGATGGTGCGATCGACGAGGTAGACGCTCGTGCCACGGTCCAAAGCCTCGCGGTCGATGGCTGAGCCTTTCCGCACGTAGTGCGACACGTCGGCGATGTGGACACCCACCTCCCAATGGCCGTTTTTCATCTTCTGCAGACTGATGGCATCGTCGTAGTCCTTGGCGTCGGCTGGGTCGATGGTGATGGTGAAGGTCTTGCGGAAGTCGCGGCGTTTCTTGATCTCGGCTGCGCTGATCTTGACAGGAATCTGTGCGGCTTCACGCTCCACGTCTTCCGGAAACTCGATGGGATAGTCGTGTGCCGCCAAGATGGACTCCATCTCCACGTCGTTCTCGCCAGGCTTACCGAGCACGCGGACAATCTCGCCGAAGGGGTTGCCTGAACCATCGGGCCAGTCAGTGAGGTGAACGATGACCTTCTGCCCGTCTTTGGCACCGTTGAGGTCGCCACGCGGGATGAAGATATCGACCGGCATCCAGTCCACATCGGGGCGGACGAAGACGTAGCCGTGTGTGATGCTCAGCACACCAACAAATTCAGTATGCTTGCGTTCGAGCACCTCCACAATCTCACCTTCGGGTTTGCTGTTGTTACGTTTGGGGAACATGGCCACGCGCACGCGGTCGCCATGCAGGGCCTTGTAGGTGTCCTGGGCGGCGATGAAGATGTCTTCGCCTTCGCCGTCGTCGCGCACCACGTAGGCCTTGCCCGTCGACTTCATCTCGACCGTACCCTCGACATATTTCGTCTTAGGCCCGAACTGCGCCATACCCTGTGGACCCATCACATAGCTGTAGGGACGCACCTCTTGCAGCAAGCCTTTGTCTTTTAGATCAATAAGCAAATTATACACCACATCCTTACCTGCTTGGTCCTTGATACCCATGATCTTGCAGACTTGCTTGTAGTTCTTGGGGCGGAAAGGCTGGTCGGCAAAAATGCCCAGAATCACACTCGTGAAAGTGCTGAGTTTATTTTCGATTTTTTTCTTTTTTGCCATATTAATTTCGATTCATTTTAAATTTTCGCTGCAAAGATAATGAAATCACACAATTAACCCTGTTGATAATTTTGTTGAAAAAATAATCAAGATTTTATTTGTAGGGAAATATCAAAATACTCTACCTTTGCAAAACAAGGTTCTTCGGAGGAGAATAATAGGGAACCCCGTGAAAATCAGGGACTATACCCGTAGCTGTGAGCTTCAGATAACGCCGAACAACCCCCGCCACTGTCGTGGGATGACCTCGACGGGAAGGCAGTTTGAGCGGGAGCGAGTCAGAAGACCTGCCTTGTGAATGATGAGCACTATGGCCCTCGGGAAGTAAGGGAAGTGTGCGGATAATACGAAAACGAGTCATATTCTGCGTTTTATTACGCAACAAATTGAAAACGAGCACATTATATGAGCAACGGAGGATTGTACATTACCAAAAGGGACGGCAAGCAGGAAGCCTTCTCCCTCGACAAGATCAAAGTAGCCATCAGTAAAGCCTTTCTCGCATCCGGCTTTTATGCCACCGACGAGGACCTCAACGGCATCCTGAGTCGTGTCCGCGTGACCAACGGCATCACCGTGGAGGAAATCCAAAACCAGGTGGAGACTGCCTTGATGGCGGAACAGTACTACACTGTGGCCAAAAACTACATCCTGTACCGCCAGAAGCACACCGAAGATCGCGAGATCCGCGAGAAGATCGACTTCTTGAGCAACTACTGCAATGCTTCGAACGCCGCCACAGGCTCGAAGTACGACGCCAACGCCAACGTGGAGAAGAAAAACATCGCCACGCTCATCGGCGAGCTGCCCAAGTCGAGCTTCATCCGCATCAACCGCCGCCTGCTGACGGACCGCATCAAGTCGGTATACGGCAAGGAACTTGCTGACCGTTACCTCTACTTGCTCAACAACCACTTCATCTACAAAAACGACGAGACCAGTTTGGCCAACTACTGCGCCTCCATCACCATGTATCCCTGGCTCAACGAAGGCACGGCTTCGATCGGCGGCAATAGCACCGCCCCCACTAAGCTGCGCTCGTTCTGCGGTGGCTTCATCAATATGGTGTTCATGGTCTCCTCGCAATTGTCGGGTGCCTGCGCCACGCCGGAGTTCCTGATGTACATGAACTACTTCATCGGCCTCGACTACGGCAAGGACTACTACAAGCGTGCCGACGAAATCGTCGACCATTCGCTCAAACCGCGCACCATCGACAAGGTTATCACCGACTGCTTCCAGCAAATCGTGTATTCCTTGAACCAACCTGCAGGTGCAAGAAATTACCAGTCGGTGTTCTGGAACATCGCCTACTACGACAAGTATTATTTCGAGTCGTTGTTTGGCAACTTTTACTTCCCCGATGGCTCACAGCCCGATTGGGAGTCGTTGAGCTGGCTCCAGAAACGTTTCATGAAGTGGTTTAACGCCGAGCGTCTGAGAAGCGTGCTCACCTTCCCGGTAGAGACGATGGCGTTGCTCTCAAAAGACGGTGACGTCATCGACCAGGAATGGGGCGACTTCACCGCCGAGATGTACGCCGAAGGACACTCCTTCTTCACCTACCTCAGCGACAACGCCGACTCGCTGTCGTCGTGCTGCCGCCTGCGCAACGAGATCCAAGACAATGGCTTCAGTTATACCCTCGGCGCCGGTGGCGTCAGCACAGGCTCCAAGAGCGTGCTGACCATCAACCTCAACCGCTGCATCCAGTATGCCGCACGCAACAACATGCACTACCTCACCTTCCTTGAGGAGATTGTCGACCTCTGCCACAAAGTGCAGATTTGCTACAACGAGAACCTGAAGGACCTGCAAAGCAAAGGTATGTTGCCGTTGTTCGATGCCGGCTACATCAACCTGGGTCGCCAATACCTCACCATCGGCGTGAACGGCCTCGTAGAAGCTGCCGAGTTCCTGAAGATCAAGATTTCGGACAACCCAGACTACGAGAAGTTCGTGCAAGATGTGTTGGGCCTCATCGAGCGTTACAACAAGAAATACTACTCGAAGCAGGACGGCCTGATGTTCAACTGCGAGATGATCCCCGCCGAGAACGTGGGTGTGAAGCACGCCAAATGGGACAAGGAGGACGGCTACGAGGTGCACCGCGACTGCTACAACAGTTACTTCTACATCGTGGAAGACCCCAACACCAACGTGTTGGATAAGTTCCGTCTCCACGGCGAGAAGTACATCAAGCACCTCACTGGTGGCTCGGCACTGCACTGCAACCTGGAGGAACACCTCACCAAGGAGCAGTACCGCCAGCTGCTGCGTGTGGCTGCCCGCGAAGGCTGCAACTACTTCACCTTCAACATCCCGAACACGATTTGCAACGACTGCGGCCACATCGACAAGCGTTACCTCAAGGAATGCCCCGAGTGCCACAGCCACAACATCGACTACCTGACCCGCATCATCGGTTACCTGAAGCGCGTCAGCAATTTCAGCGAGCCGCGCCAAGAAGAAGCAGGCCGCCGTTACTATGGAAAAATGGAGATGGACAGATGTTAAAGTACGCTAATTTCGATATCGTCTTCCAGGAAGTTCCAGAAGAGGTTACGCTTGCTATTAATATCACGAACTGTCCCAACCAATGTCCTGGTTGCCACAGCAAATATTTGTGGGAAAACAGCGGCAAACAGCTGGACACCAACGAGTTGTATCGTCTTGTGGATCAATACAAGACGGGCATCACCTGTGTTTGCTTCATGGGCGGCGACAACGAACCTGAGTCGGTTGCACAATTGGCCAATCAGGTGAAGAAGGACTATGGCGTCAAGGTGGCCTGGTATTCGGGCAAGAACGAATTGCCGCAGAACGTTTCGACCGACCACTTCGACTACATCAAAGTAGGTCGATATGTGGCCGAGCTAGGTCCTTTGGATAGCGCCACCACCAACCAACGCATGATGAAACGCCTGGCCGACGGTCGCGTGAAGGACATCACGGAGTGGTTCCGAAGGAACAAGAAGGTGGAAGTTGTTGAAAACGAGCCATGAAAAAACTCCGGCGTTTGCCGGAGTTTTTTTGTTCTCTGAAGGTAGAGACGGTGTGCACGCCGTCTCTACTTGTTTCTATTGTTTGACGAATTTCACGCCGTCCCATTTGTATTCCGGCACCTTGTCATCGTTGTATGGGCTGAGCATAACTTTGTCCATGTTGTAATACGCTTCTTCGCAGTCCCATGGGTAAAGTCGTACACTAAGTGACATCGGTGGTTGAAACTCGTAATAAATAAAACCCATCGGGGATTTTTCAAACATGGCTCTGAACTCGGCAATGTCGTTTTTGTAGTTTTCGGTTTTACTCGGGTTGAGCAAATCGTCCAATTCGGGAATAGGCAAAACATCTTTTACATCGGTCAAAACACCGTCTTTGTATATTTGCGTCCAATAATCATACTCCCCAGAACAGCCAGGACCACCGAATACGTGTGTGAAAGCTACAAGATAGCCGCCGTCTTTCAATGGATAGCAGGCCAATTCCTCGCCAGAGTAGCAGCCTTCACAATCTTCAGGCTCATCGCCGCAAGAGGCAAAAAATGAATCGCGGTAGTACACATCCTTGTATTCAGGATATTGTTTTTTGAATAGTTCTTCCGCGACATTTTCATTGACTTCTTCAACTACCGCCGCGGCAGGTTCTGCTGTTGTTTCAACGGCAGTGGTATCAGCAGGCGTAGTGTTTTCTTTGTTCTGATTTTGTGTCTGGTTTCCTTCGCACGAAAACAAGGTCAATACCAGAAGAGATAAGATGGGGATGATTGTTTTTTTCATGTCGGTTTTGTTTTAAAAATGTAGAGACGCGCCGTGGCACGTCTCTACAAAGGTTTGTCATTAATCTTCAGGCGTCAACGCCGCTATCATTTCGGCAATCTTGGCCTTCACCTCGCCAACCACATTGTCGGGGTTGAGGTCGGTCTTGAAGCTCTTGTCGCGGCTGGCAAACTCGATGGCGTTGCGCTCCAGCGTCTTCGGGCTAACCACGATGCGCAGCGGCACGCCGAGCAGGTCGGCATCAGAGAACATCACGCCCGCGCTGATGTTGCGGTCGTCGTAGATGACCTCTACGCCAGCCTTCTTCAGGTCTTCGTAGAGTTTGTCGGCCACGCGGCGCACGTTCTCATCGGCGATACGCAGAGCGCAAATCTGCACCTGCCAAGGGGCGATGGTGATGGGCCAAATCGGACCGTAGTCGTCGTGGCTCACCTCGCAGACCGAAGCAATCAGACGACCCACGCCGATGCCGTAGCAGCCCATGATGGGGTATTTCAGCGTGTTGTCGCTATCGAGGTACTGCATGTTCATCGACTCGGTGTATTTCGTGCCAAGCTGGAAGATGTTGCCCACCTCGATGCCACGGCTGATGGTGATGCTATGCTTGCCGCACACGGGGCAGATGCCGCCAGCGGTGGCCTTGGCCACGCTGTCGTACTTCACCTCGCCGAGGTCGCGGGCCATGTTCATGCCCTTGTAGTGGTAGTTCTCCTTGTTGGCACCTGCCACGAAGCTGTTCAAGGTCTTCAGCGACTCGTCGTAGACCACGGTGATGCCTTCCGGCAAGCCCTTGGGCCCAATGAAGCCAGGGCAAATACCCATCTCGGGGGTGACGGTGGCGGCATGTACCTCAGCGCAAAGCAGGTTGCGGAGCTTGGTCTCGTTCACCTCGAGGTCGCCACGCAGGAAGACGATGACCAACGAGTCATCCATGTTACGCTGATACAGCACGGCCTTGCACGACTGCAGCGGCGACTTGTGCAAGAAGTTGCACACATCCTCGATGGTCTTCTGGTCGGGGGTGTAGACCTCCTCCAAAGGCTCGATGGGGTATTCCTCGTTGTGGACGATGCAGTCGGCGGCTTCGCTGTTGGAGCGGTAACCGCATTCGGGGCAGATAACGATGGTGTCCTCGCCAATGTCGGTGAGCAGCATGAACTCATGCGAGATGCGGCCACCCATCATGCCCGAGTCGGACTTGACGGCCA
>JAEEGK010024982.1_pt1 | contig 12328 bp, 7 predicted proteins | sample 8958771 | NCBI WGS metagenome assembly JAEEGK01 (sample SAMN16246547, study PRJNA631951) | gut metagenome | biome: gut microbiome; feature: rumen; material: SC-attached | host: Bos | place: Iran: Karaj | collected 2018-10 | reverse complement strand
GCACTGCTCTCCTGGTATGTCATTGACCCGCTTTTCCACAACAACAGCCGCAGCACGCCCGACAACATCACCAGTGCGGACAAGTCCGACATGTATGCCCGCCGTGTGCTGATCAAGGAGGTATTTCCCTACCGCAGTGTGGATGCCACCAGCGAGGATCCCTACCTCTCAGTGTTCAACCTGGCGTTCTATCCGTCCGAGAGGGGACCTTACAACTTCGACACATACGGCATTGCAGGTGTCTCATCCGGTCTGAATGCGGACGGTACGCTTAAGAATCCCTCCTCACGATGGGGCGGTATCATGCGCAAGCTGGACAACACCAACTTTGAGGTCAGCAATGTTGAGTACCTTGAGTTCTGGATGATGGATCCCTTCTATGAGAATCCGACCCATTCCGGAGGTCCGCTCTATATCAATTTGGGAGACATTTCCGAGGATATCCTGCGGGACGGCCGCAAGAGCTTCGAGCATGGCCTGCCTGAAGACGGCAGCCTGACCGGTGTGGACACCACCATCTGGGGACGTGTGCCGCTGAGCCAGTCCATTGTGACAGCCTTCTCCACAGAGGTCACATCCCGCAAGTATCAGGATGTCGGCTATGACGGCCTGCAGGACGAGATGGAGAAACGTCATTTCGCCAACTATCTGGCCACTGTCAAGAACATCCTTTCCCCTGCGGTCTATGCTGCCTTCGAGGCTGACCCTTCGGCGGACAACTACCACTATTTCCGCGGCTCTGACTATGACGGATGGGATTACAAGATTACCCGCCGGTACAAATATTTCAATAACACGGAGGGCAACTCCCCGACCGACAGCGACAATCCGGAGTCCTATCCGACACAGTCCTCATCCATGCCGAACATGGAGGATATCAACAACGACAACACGCTTAATGAGGATGAGCGCTATTACCAGTACGTCATCAACCTTTCGCCCGACAAGATGAAAATCGGCGAGGGCTACATCACCGACGTTATGGAGAACAACAACGTGCAGCTGGATGACGGTTCGACTGTCACGGTGAAGTGGTATCAGTTCAAGGTGCCGGTCAAGTCGCCGGATGCTGTAATCGGCAACCTGCACGATTTCTCCTCGATACGTTTTATCCGTATGTTCCTGAAGGGCTTCAGCGATCCTGTGGTTCTTCGTTTCGCCACCCTTGAACTTGTCCGTGGTGATTGGCGCACCTGCACCGATGACCTGAAGGAGGATGGTGAATATCCAGGAGACAATACCGGCAACTTTTCGGTATCCACCCTGAATTTGGAGGAGAACTATTACCGTGAACCGGTGCCTTACAGGTTGCCTGGAGGGTTGGAGCGTGAAAAATGGTACACCACCACCAGCAATATCTCAGAGAGGAATGAACAGAGCCTGGTCCTGAAGGCTTTGAACATCATGGACGGCGATGCCCGCGCGGTCTACAAGAACTGCACCTACGACCTGCGCCGCTTCGGCGAACTGCGCTTCTACCTCCATGCGGAGAATGTGGAGGCCTTTGACAACAACAAACCCAACGACATGACCTTCTTCATCCGGTTGGGAACAGACGCCACCAACAACTATTACGAATATGAGATCCCGTTGGTCTACACGCCGTGGTACACTACGGACACCTCGCTTATATGGCCTGTGGCCAACAAGATTGCAATACATCTCCGACAGCTGATAGACGCCAAGCAGGAGCGGAACATCGCAAACCGCAGCGGCTCATCCTATCCCATCAACGAGCGGTACGCCGTGCCGGACGGGGAGAGGATGATCTATGTGAAGGGCAATCCCAACCTGGCGGATGTCAATGTGATTCTGATGGGTCTGCGCAATCCGAAAAAACGTTCGCTCTCCGATGACGATGACATGCTGCCGAAATCGGTGGAGGTCTGGGTCAATGAACTCCGCCTTGGTGATTTTGACGAATCCTCCGGTTGGGCGGCACGTGGAAATCTGACAGTGAACCTTGCCGATTTGGGCGATGTCGCGGCTGCCGCATGCATCAAGACTGCGGGGTTCGGCCCTCTGGAGTCCACAACATACGGGAGGCAGGATGAGACCACCACCGCACTCAGTTTCGCCACAAACCTGGAGATGGGCAAGCTGCTCCCCCCGAAATGGAACGTGAGCATCCCGCTGCATTACGACTATTCCCGGAACGCCGCCACTCCGGAGTACAACACCCTGAATCCGGACGTGAAGCTGAAGGAGGATCTGAAGACCTACGCCACCCGTGCGGAGCGTGACTCCATAAAGGCGCAGAATGTCGATCTGGTGACCCGCCATAACTTTAATATTGTAAACCTGCGGAAAAACAGGGGTGAGGGCAAGGACAAGAGCCACCTGTGGGACATCGAGAACTTTTACGCCACATACGCCTACACGCAGGAAAAGCGGCGTGACGAGGATTACGAATACGACGACCTGCACACCCACAAGGGTGTTCTCGGCTATTCCTATTCCGCAAATCCTAAAAACTACAAGCCGTTCGAGAAACTTTCAAAAAGCAAGGCGCTGAAACTTATCACCGACTTCAACTTCTACCTGCTGCCAAAGTCCTTTTCGTTCAACACGGAGATGTACCGCACCTACAACGAGAGCAAGTTGCGGAACCGCAGTGCCGGAATCATCATCACCGACCCGATGTTCACAAAGAACATCGAATGGTCGCGCGACTATGATCTGACCTGGGATCTGACGCAGTCCCTGAAAATGACCTTCTCAGCACAGGCGGAGGCTGTGGTTGACGAGCCGCAGGGCCGGATAGACACTCGTGAGAAAAAGGATTCCATCTGGCGGAATGTGGCCACGTTGGGACGTATGAACCTTTACAACCAGCGTTTCAATGTCAGCTACCAGCTGCCTATAAACAAGTTGCCGGGGCTCTCATGGGTAACCTCTTCGGTCCGTTACGGCTCCACCTACGGCTGGACGTCGGCGGCACCGGCCGTCAGCTATGTCGGCAACGATGTTGAGAACAGCAACAGCAAGCAGTTCACCCTGACTGCCAATTTCACCGGTTTGTACAACAAATCCAAATATTTGCAGAAGGTTAACCGCGGCACATTCGGCAGCAGCCTGCACGACAAGCCGATTCTCAAATCCAGACAGGAGGCCCTGCAGATGCGGACGAAAAACGATTCGGCCAAAACATCTGCAGTCCAGCCGCCTAATATCGGCAAGGAGATTCTTGACAATTTCCTCCGGCTGGCAATGCTGTTGAAGAACGCCAGTTTCTCCTATACCGAGGGTAATGCCACGCTGCTGCCCGGCTTCATGTTCGAGCCGGATGCCTTCGGCGTGTCGTTCAGCAACAGTTACGCGCCGGGATTCGGCTTTGTGTTCGGAGCGCAGGGCGATGTGGACGCTTTGGCCATGCAGAACAGCTGGCTCACCACCTCTCAAATGCTGAACGACCCGTTCCAGCAGCGCACAAACACCAACATGCAGTTCCAGGTGACAATGGAGCCGATGCGCGATTTCCGCATCCGGGTGACCGGGAACCGCGTCTACAGCAATATCTACCAATACAATTATTTGTATGACAGCTTGAGCGGGACTTACGGTACCTATACGGCACAGCGGACCGGCAATTTCAGCATTTCCACAATAGGGCTCTCCACCTTCTTTGTGAAGGATGGGGCGCGGAACACCAACGCGGTGTTCGAGCAGTTCAAGACCAACCGTCGGATAATAGCCGACCGTCTGGCGGATTACCGCTCCTCCGAGCAGCCCTATTATGTGCGGGGCAACGGCGATTTCCCGGACGGCTACGGCTCCTCAAGCCAGGATGTGCTGAGCTATGCCTTCCTCTCCGCCTATCTTGGAAAGGATCCTTACCAGATCGGAGTCTCATCGCCATTCATGAAGCTCCCGCTGCCAAACTGGAACATCAACTATAACGGCCTCTCCCGTATTCCCGGATTGGACAAAATCTTCCAGAGCGTGACGTTGAGCCATGCCTACACCTGCGTGTATCAGATCGGTTCCTATGCCACCAATCTTGTATATAACGATGCGGAGGGTAGCCTCCAGTCCATGCGCGACGCATTGGACAACTTCATCTCACAATATGAGTTCGGCCAGATGTCGCTGACCGAGAACATGAACCCTATTGTCGGGGTGGATGTGAAGATGAAGAACAATTTCCAGTTCAAGACCTCATGGAAAAAATCACGTACGGTGACGCTGAGCACAGCCGCTTTCCAGATAACCGAGATGACCAACAACGAGTTTGTCATCGGGGCGGGATACCGTTTCAAGGATCTGAAGGTGACCTACAACTTCGCCGGGGTGCGCAAGCAGAGCATTGCCGACCTGGTCCTGAATGTCAGCGTCTCGCTGCGTGACAGCAAGACAATGCTGCGTAAAATCGAGGAGGATCTGAACCTGCCGTCTGCCGGACAGAAAATCCTTTACATCGACTTCACAGCCGAATACCAGCTGACCAAGGAGATTTCGCTGGCGGCCTTCTACGAGCATACACTTACCACACCGGTTCTCTCCTCCACCTACAAGAACTTGCGGATTGAATCCGGAATCAGTTTGAAAATCAATTTCTCACAATTATAAAACAGAAACATTTATGGTACAACAGGACGCCATTGAGGCGCTGCGTGAGCGGCTGGGCGAGTTACGGAGGTGTCTTTGACATCGGAAAGAAGGAGAACGAGATAAATGAACGTGAGGCGGCGACGCAGGAGGCCGGATTCTGGGATGACCCGAAAAAGGCCGAGGCGGAGCTGAAATCAATCAATCTGCTCAAGGGCTGGACAAAGGCCTATGCCGGTGCGGAAAATGCCTTTTCGGAGGCGGAGCTTGCGCTTGAGTTTTTCGGAGCCGGAGAAATGACGGAGGAGGAGTGCGACAGCCATTATTCCGTTGCGCTGAAGGCCATTGAGGATTTGGAGTTCAAAAATATGCTCAATGACGAGGAGGACCGTTTGGGTGCGACCCTGACCATCAACTCCGGAGCTGGCGGCACCGAGAGCCAGGATTGGGCGGAGATGCTTCTGCGCATGTATATGCGCTGGGCCGAGGAGCACCATTACCAGGTGCGCGAGCTGGACAGGCTGGATGGTGAGGTTGCAGGCATCAGGTCGGTTACCATCGAAATTGAGGGGGAGTATGTCTATGGCAACCTTAAGGGGGAGAACGGCGTGCACCGTCTGGTGAGGCTTTCCCCGTTCGATTCCGACCACCGCAGGCACACATCGTTCGCCTCCGTGTTCGTATGTCCTATGGTTGATGACAATATCGAGATAGAGGTCAAGCCGGCTGACATAACTTGGGATACCTTCCGGTCCGGAGGGCCTGGCGGGCAGAATGTCAACAAGGTGGAGACGGCTGTGCGGCTGCACCATAAGCCAACCGGCATAGTGATAGAATGCCAGGTGACCCGCTTCCAGCTGCAGAACAAGGAAAAGGCCCTGCAAATGCTCAAATCACGGCTGTATGAGATTGAACTGCAAAAAAAGTATGAGAAAATCAATGAGATAGAGAGCGGGAAGAAGAAGATTGAATGGGGGTCGCAAATCCGCAGCTATGTGCTTCATCCCTACAAATTGGTGAAGGACAACCGGACAGGTTTGGAAACCTCCGACACGCAGGGCGTGCTTGACGGCGATATCGACGATTTCCTGAAGGCGTTCCTGATGGAATTCGGACGTGGAAGAGCGCAATAAATTTGGCATCCCGACGTTTTGTTAGTATTAAACCTTAAATGACATCTGACAATGGCAGACAACATTCACATATTGTGGGCAGACGATGAGATAGAGCTGCTGAATCCCTACATCCGTTTTCTGGAGTCAAAAGGCTACCATGTGATTCCTGTGCTGAGCGGGAATGAGGCGATTGACATGTTGGACGAGCAGACAGTGGACATCGTGTTTCTTGACGAGAACATGCCCGGTTTGTCGGGACTTGACTGCATCCAGCGCATAAAGAGCAAGCGCCCCTCCATCCCGATAGTGATGATCACCAAAAGCGAGGAGGAGCGGATCATGGAGGAGGCCATAGGGTCGAACATTAGCGACTATCTGGTCAAGCCGGTACAGCCGATGCAGATTCTGCACTGCCTGAAAAAGCATACGGAGAACCGCCGTCTTGTGACGGAAAAGAGCACCATGGACTACCAGCAGTCCTTCCGCGAGCTCTCCATGAAGATGTCGTTCGCCTCAACTCCTGACGACTGGAAGGAGATTTACCGCGACATGGTCTATTGGGAGATAGAGCTGGGCAACAGCATGGATGACGGCATCAAGGAGATACTTTATACCCAGAAGAAGGAGGCCAACGCCCTCTTTGCAAAATTCATCTCAAAAAACTACGAGCGCTGGCTGGCTGGAGCGGAGGACCGTCCTGTCATGTCACACACGCTGCTCAGGGAGTCCCTTTTCCCTAAACTTGTTCCCGACAGCCCGATGGTGCTGATTGTGATCGACAATCTCAGGTATGACCACTGGCGGGCCATCCAGCCGTTGTTGAACGAGTTTTTCCGCGTGGAGCAGGATGATCTGTATTACAGCATACTGCCGACAGCCACCCATTATGCGCGCAACAGCCTCTTCGCCGGTCTGCTGCCTTCCCAAATCGGGAAGATATATCCTGACTTGTGGCTGAACGAGAACGATGACGGCAACAAGAACATGAAGGAGCCGGAGTTGCTGGCTTCAAACCTGAAACGTTGCGGGAAAAATTACAGGCACTACTATTACAAGGTTCTGAACCAGGAGTTTGGAAAGAAAATAAACGAACGCTTCACGAGCCTGCTGGACAACTCCCTGATTGTCGGGGTCTATAACTTTGTGGACATGCTTTCGCACGCACATGCTGAAACGGATGTGGTGCGTAATCTCGCCAACGACGAGCAGTCCTACCGCAGTGTGGTGAAGTCCTGGTTCGAGCACTCGCAGGTGCTTGAACTGCTGCGCTTCCTCTCCGAGAAAAAAATCCGGGTCATGATCACCACCGACCATGGCACCATAAGGATCAAGAATCCGGTACGGATACAGGCCGACCGCGAGACAAACACCAATCTGCGCTACAAGGTGGGCAGGAACCTGTCGCTGGACGAACGTGAGGTCTTTGTCATCTCCAATCCCGAATCGGCCTACCTGCCGCGTATTAATGTCTCCTCAAAGTATGTGTTTGCCATCGGTGACCAGTTCTTTGTCTATCCGAACAACTATACCCATTTCTCAAATTATTACAGGAACACCTTCCAGCATGGCGGAGTCTCCATGGAGGAGATGCTGATACCGTGCATCACCCTTTCACCCAGATAGCCATGCCTGCAGACCGTACAAAAGCGCCTTTGCGGCATCAGTTTTCCTTCCCCGGCATGTTGCAGGTCGGGCAGCTCCGTCTGCCGAATGGGATTCCCTGCTTTCTCTGGCGGCAGGAGGATTATGCCCTGGTGAGGATGGACATAAGGATTGAGGCTGGCGGCTGGTTCCAGTCCCGTGCCGGAGTGGCCTTGGCCACACTCAAAATGCTGCAGGAGGGCACATTGTCGCATCCTGACGAGGCTTGGATGGCCTGCTTGGATGCGGAAGGGTGCTACATTGACAGTTCCACTGACCGTGATTGGGCTGTCATCAGCCTGCATTTCCCTGCAAAGGTTGCCGGGCGCATTTTTCCGCTGGTGCGGGAGCTGTTTTCGGAACCGCGGTTTTCTGCGGAGCGGCTGCAGCTTCTTAAGATGCAGCAGAGGCAGCAACTTTCAGTCAATCTTGAGAAAAACAGCTATTTGGCATACCGGCAGTTCCTTTCCACGCTATATTCCGACGGGCATCCCTATGGGCGGAGACTCACCTTGGATGATGTTGAAGGCTGGGATACTGGAATGCTGGAGACCTTTTATAAAGAACGCTACAGTCCTGCCTACATGCGGATTTTCATAGCCGGGAATCTGCAGCCTGGGCTGGTGCGTATGATGGAGGAGACTTTGGGCAGTCTGCCGGTGCGTCCGGAAGTGGTGGTGCCTTCATATCCGATACCGGAAGTTAAGGCGGAAACACTGCGCTTGGAGGGGCACGGCACGATGCAGACCTCCATCTGTATGGGACGGCGGCTTTTTAACCGCACACATCCGGACTGGATGCGGATGTGTGTGCTGAACCGTCTCTTGGGCGGCTATTTCGGTTCCCGTCTGATGACAGAGATTCGGGAAAAGAGCGGTTTTGCCTATGGCATCTATTCCCATCTCTCTCCCATGCGTCACGCGGGTCATTTGTGCATTTCCGCCGATGTCAACGCCGCACAGGCGGAGCAGGCGGTGGGGAAAATCGCCGTGGAGTTGCGCAGGCTCTGTGATGAGGAGGTTCCGGCAGAGGAGCTGGAGCGTTTGAAAAAATATGAGACAGGCAGCCTGTTGCGCCGTTTTGACGGACTGTTCCAGCAAATGGAACGTTGGGAGGAGGTCCAGGCGGACGGAATGGACGCCTCCTATTGGAGGGACTACTTCCAAATGGTCGTTTCGGTCACCTCACAGGAATTGCGCCAGCTGGCACGGCAGTATCTGGATCCGGACGATATGACCACTGTGCTGGTCGGTCCGCGTTCCTGAATAATGGAAATAAAAACAAACAAACAGAATATGGATACCATTGCTAAAATACTGGTCGTGGATGATGAATCGGCCATTTGCGATGCGCTGAAGGAGGTTCTGGAATACGAATCCTATGCTGTACAGACAATACAATCTGCGCCGGAGGCGTTGAAACTTCTTGAAAACGAGCAGTTCGATTTGGTCATCAGCGACATCAAGATGCCGGAGATGGACGGGCTGGAGTTTCTGGAGAAATTACGGCTCCTGCGGGATGTTCCGGTCATCATGATTACCGGTCACGGCGACATTGATACGGCGGTCGCCTCAATCAAGGCCGGTGCATTCGATTTTATAACTAAGCCGTTAGATTTGAACCGGCTGCTGATTTCAGTGCGTCATGCGCAGGAGCGGCAGTCGCTGGTGACGGAGACGCGGCAGCTGAAAAAGAAGGTTAACCGTCGTTATGAGATTGTCGGGGAATCACCTGCGGTGCAGGAGCTGAAGGCGATTATCGGGAAGGTGGCCCCAACGGATGCGCGGGTGCTCATCACGGGTGAGAACGGTACCGGCAAGGAGTCGGTGGCGCATTGGCTGCATGAGATGAGCCACCGGGCAGGCAACCCATTTGTGGAGGTGAATTGTGCGGCAATCCCTTCCGAACTGATTGAGAGCGAGCTGTTCGGCCATGAAAAGGGTTCGTTCACCTCTGCAATCAAGCAGCGTAAGGGCAATTTTGAAATTGCCGACCATGGGACTCTTTTCCTGGACGAGGTTGGCGACATGAGCCTCTCCGCACAGGCCAAGGTTCTGCGTGCCTTGCAGGAAAACCAGATTGTCCGCGTGGGCGGGGAGAAGAAAATCCAGGTGGATGTCAGGGTGATTGCCGCCACCAACAAGGATTTGCGTCAGGAGATCGAGCAGAAGAATTTCCGTGAGGACCTGTACCACAGGCTGGGGGTGATACTCATACATGTGCCGCCGCTGCGTGAGCGTCTGGAGGATATTCCGCTGCTGGTGGACCATTTCATGAAGCTTTCATGCGAACACCAGCACATGCCACAGCCGCAGGTTACGGAGGATGCGATTGCCGCCTTGAAGCAGCTTCCATGGCGCGGTAACATCCGTGAACTGAACAATATGGTGGAGCGTCTGCTGATCCTGTGTGGCAGCACCATCACAGGTGAGGATGTGGAGCGTTATGCCAACCGGTAGCCTTTTCAGCCCTTTTTCAAATGGCGTTGGATCTTAAACCGGATAATATGAAACATCTCGTTGTTGTCCTGTCATTGCTGTCCTGCTTTCTTGTGGGCAATGCCCAAAATATTGTCACTGAAGCGGAAGCCGTAAATGCCTCGTCAAAATACATGCAGCGCTTTTTCAGGGAGAAATCTTTCCAGGCGGCGGATGTGTCGCATGTCAGCCGTTTGGAGAGGGAAGGGAAGACCCTGCTTTATGAAGTATGCTTCAGGAACGGCTGTTCCGCACTGGTTTCAGGCGTGAAAAGCGTGATGCCGGTGCTGGCTTACAACAGCAGCGGCGACAGCGTCACTTTCCTTCAGAATTCAGACGGGAGCGGCATGTCCCATTTTGTTGGGAAATTTGCCTCCGCAATCGGGCAGATATTGGACAGCGGTTCCGGTGATCCCGACTGGCGATGGAAAATGCTTTTGGAGGATACAATTGTTCAAATGCGGGGTGGGGAAAAATATGGCCCCTATATCACCACCCGCTGGAAACAGACCAGTTCCAATGACGGGCAGCCGAACGCCTACAATTATTACGTTTCAAGCAGATGCGACCGGGAGAACCGTTGTGCCGCCGGTTGTGTCCCTGTTGCAATGGCGCAGATTATGAACTACTGGAAACAGCCGCTCCGCAGGCCCAAAAAAATGGAGCTGTATGATTGGAACAACATGCCGGACGAGTTGAGGCTCTGTCGCATGAATGGGAACAAAATTGACACGAACTACAATTATGAGGCGGAACGGAACGCCGTCGCACGGCTCCTGGCCGATTGTGGCAGCGCCGCCAATGTTATCTACTGCATAAGCGAATGCCAGTCGTTCGCATGGCCGTCGGATGCGCGGAATGCATTTGTGTCAGGATTCGGTTACCGTTCAAGTGCGAAACTGATAAGAAGGGCATTGAACGAGGCGGAATGGAAAAACAGCATCATGTCCGACATAATGGACGGGAAGCCTGTTTTTTATGCGGCGGTGGACGAGATGATGGAACTGGAGGGACATGCCTTTGTCTGTGACGGCTATGATTCCGAAACCGGCATGTTCCATTTCAATTGGGGGTGGGGTGGAGCCGGTTCCTGGGTGACTTTGGATTCCATAAACTCCGGATCGGATGACTGGAACAATCTGGAGCGGGCTATCGTTAACATTTATCCCGGCAGCACTCAGGCGGATGCCGCTTTCACGCGCTCCGGTGAGGCTTTGAAGGTCTGGCCCAATCCGGTTTCGGGGATTCTGCATATCCAACTGCCGGATTCCGCAAAGGGCATTTCGCAGGTTACAGTCCGTAATCTGTTGGGGCAGGTTATGCTGCAAACGGAGAACCTTCCCTCAACCGGACTGGATGTCTCCGCCTTGCCCTCCGGCATGTATCTGCTCCAACTGCGCACATCTGACGGTGCGCTCCTCTCCGCCAAATTTGTGCGGGAATGATTTTTTTTGCGGGGCAATAATGCTGCGTTTCTCCCGTTTAAAACAGAAAAATAAACAGATGAAAGCGGTTATTTGCTTTCTATTTGTTTCACATCGTCCAGATTGGTGTCAAGAGCGTGTTTGTCGTTAGCGTTAATCGGACTAATTACTGGTTGTCCAGTGCGCTGTTCTATCTCTCTTCGGGCGCTACCCGCCACATTCCCGCCTTCAATGGCGATGTTTCGGCTTTCTGAAAATGTTTCAGGCTGTCGGCTTCGGGAGATGGCTGTAGTGGTAACTTCTGCCAACATGTTGAGCACCAATTCAAGGTTGGTCATATTATCTCTCAAATTTTCTTTCTTGAGTCCCTTCATCTCCTTGTAGTCGCGAATGGAAAGGCCGCTCCAAGCTCGTGTCATTTCGTTTGTCAGGATTGCATAGTCGCGTTCCTGATTGATGCCTCGTGCTTTCCATTCATCAGTCAGCTCTTTACGCATCTCTATTGATTGGAGCCGCTGATTAATCCAGCCTTCGCTGTACCCTTTGGCACGGTAGAAGTCAGCCCCACGCATAATGGCCTGTTCCGGATCCGCGATTTCATCTAACCTTTCAGCACCCATTTGTGCCAGCCATTGTTTAATTTGTCCTTTACACCATGTAAATGGATTGAAAATAAATCTCATAATATTTTTATAAAGCATGACAGTTCGATGCCAGATATTCATTCCATACCTCTTCCGCCAGATATTTGTCGCTGCGGCAGTGCAAATCCGCCACTCCTTCCTCAATCAGATTGGCGGTCTCCGAACCGTAGTAAATATCTGTAGCATCATTGAGCGAAACACCATACATTTCACTGATACAGCCGATGATTCGTGCGCATTGGGCACTTCTGATTATTTGTTTACACTCTTCGCTCATAACGGTATGCTTTCAATGTAGGTGAGACATTCTTTTAACATTTTGTCGGAGCGTATGCAATACTGTATGTTGGGTTTCTCATATTTTAGTAACCCAAGTGCTTCATCCTGTGTAATTTCACTCATGAAATATCTGTCAAGTGTGAGAATGACCTTATCATTAGCAATGCCTCCTATAACCATGTCGTATTCGCCAACATCCT
>JAEEGK010024976.1_pt1 | contig 12330 bp, 6 predicted proteins | sample 8958771 | NCBI WGS metagenome assembly JAEEGK01 (sample SAMN16246547, study PRJNA631951) | gut metagenome | biome: gut microbiome; feature: rumen; material: SC-attached | host: Bos | place: Iran: Karaj | collected 2018-10 | reverse complement strand
CCAAATAATGCGTACCAGGTGATTTGTGCAAGCGGCGCTTGCACAAATTCGCTATCAGCCGAAACCACGAATTTTGCAAGTCGCGCTTGCAAAAATGAAAAATTGGGTAAATTTTCGTCTAAGCTCTCACCACGACGGAGCATTGAAATGCCCCTGCCAAGCCATTGGAATACCACGGGATGCCGCAGATATTTGGAACATCAGCACCCGCTTGCCATCAACCTCCAGTTCGTAAATGTCCCTGAAGGTATTGCGATCGGTAGTGTGCTTGACAAGTCAATTTTCAACTTCTACAGGCTCTTCATACCGTTCTTGTACGTTTTACGCAGAGATGTCAACATGATATGTTCATGCCGTTAAATCACGATCACATCTATAAATCAATGATTTTTTCCCACGGATAATTGCAATCGGTAAAATGTCCATACGTAGCGGTCGGTAGAAATGCAAAATGAGTGAGGTCAAACCTTTCAATAGCAGCACATGGGCGGAAGTCAAATTTTTCTTTCACATAGTCAGTTAGAGCCGTATCACTTCCTCTCTCAGTGTAAACCTGTATATTAATTGGACGCTGTTTCCCAAATTCATAAGCAATAGCTAAAGTACACATATTTGCGAAACCATTTGCAACTATATTCTTTGCAACAAATCGTGCCATATATGCGCCTGTCCTATCGACTTTTGTCGGATCCTTGCCAGAGAATGCTCCTCCACCATGAGAAATTACCCCACCATACGTATCTACCATTATTTTCCTTCCAGTAAGACCTGTGTCTACGTAAAAGCCCCCCTCATAAAAACCGTCATGCTGATTAATTTGTATTTCAACGGTAGATGCCTTTGAAAATGTAGATAAGAAATCTTTTAATCGATTACACAAGATCTCAGAATGGAAAGTTAAATCGTGTTGCACGTTTACAATAACACGAAGGATATTGTTGCCAGATGATTCAACAAGAACTTTTCCGTCGGGTAGAAGTCCTTCAATATCATGTGCGTTATCATCAATTACCTTCGCAACCATATTTGCAATATATGCCGCACCAGGAAGATAATTGAACTCCGACTTTTCCGCATATCCATAAACAATACCTTGATCGTTTGCTCCATTTTCCTCAGTAGCAATCTTGAGTTGTTTTGACTGATTAGACAAGAGAATCGTAACTAAGATTTCATCATTGTATCCAATATTCTTATAAGTATCTTTTACAACCTTCTCAATGGAAAATGTATCTCTTTTTGCTGACAACTCCCCTGCAACAATTACATTTCCCTTCGTACCTAAACATTCTATGGCCGTATGACAATTACAATCCTCACGAAGAAATGCATCAACCAGAACATCGCTTATCTGGTCACAAATCTTATCAGGATGTCCTTTGCGGACGCTTTCTGCAATATAAGAACGTTCTTTATATTCCATAGCGTTGCTTCATCTCAGCCCATTTCTTGTTTAATTCATCTTTTGACTCTTCATATATTTTATCGCTGTTGGGCGCTTTGTTGTATGCCAATGCCGTTTCATACATCAAAGCATAATAATAGCCATTGTCTTCAAGTTCTTTATCCGAAACAGATGTTGATGAGAACAAATGAATAAATTGCTCTTGAATTTCTTTTAATCTAAGGCAAAAGCTGATATGGTGCATCAACCGCCTGAGAAAAATTGTAGAGAAAAATAATTGTAATAATGCCATTGCAATTTCATTGTTATTAAAACCAAAATATGCAAAGCCCAATAATACAATAAACAAAATGATATTATAAGTTGCTATTTGGGGCAGCATTTTCTTCATGATGCTATATGTAAAGAAACAATTCTCAAATGTATTTACAAGAAGTTTTTTTGCCCCAATAGGCACATTGTCATTGTCATAATAACCTTCTGTATTGCCTATAAGTAATTTTGTACCAAGAGAGTTATCTAAAAGTCCTTTTTGTCTCTCTGTTGCAACACGGGGTTGGAAGAATATTTCCACTACAACAAATAACAAGCCATACAAAACTAAAGACATAAACGCAAGGAAGTTTATAATTCCAATACTCCAGGCAATACCAATACTCAAGACTATTGGTTTTAAAAGAGTACAGCCCATAGATATGTACAATGCCCAGTTTTCATATTTCCTCCAACTTTTTAGTTGAGAATACGAGATGTCATATGATAGTTTCCTTTCCATATATGTATATTTTGCTTGCAAATTTACAAAATTTTTCTTGTATTTCAACTGTCTATACGTTGCATTAACTAAATTTGTCGTTTTGCAACAGATAATTCCGTTATATAAGAATTCATTTCTACTGTTTTATACTTATCTCTTTTTTTGAGAAATGTGTAATCTCTTATACATTGAATTTGAAAACATGTTAAACTTGTGTGCTCTATTGCAGAAAAGTGCCTGTTTCTCAGATATTTTTAGTAAATTTGCATCAAGAAATTTGTATCGTATTATGGGTATCAGATTGAACAAAGTATTGAAACAACTCAACGTTGGAACAGAAACTATTGTTGAGTATTTGAAGTCTAAACCTGGGCTGGAACCAGCAAAGGAAATGAATCCCAATACAAAAGTAACTGATGCACAATATGAGGCGCTTATACGTGAGTTCGCACCAGATATGCAAGTGAAAGAGCGAGCAAAGAACTTGTTCAAAAAGAAGAGTAAGAAAGAGAAAGTAAGTGAAAAAACAGATCCTTTTTCAGAGAACGTTTCTAACCCAAATACTGAAGTCCCCCAAAATGATTCTAATTCAGGAATTGAGTCAGTACAAGAAGAAAACAAGGAGAGTGAAATCATTTCGGTATCATTAAGCAAGCTCCATTACGAAACGAATTGTATCACATTCAAGAAGGGCTCAGAAGAGTTCGGATTGTGGGAAACTGGCATATCTCGTTATTTGAATTCTGAAAAAGGCAACCCTATGATTAACAATGTTTCAACCCGTATCCTTTTGAATTACTCTATTCATACATTTAAGTTTTTGGATACTTCTTTACTGCCTAATCTATTAGACTTGTCTGCTCGTTTGGAGAATGAAAAATTTGAAAAGCATCTTAAAAATGTAGAGAAGAAAAAGGAGCAACAGCAAAAAAGTAAAGAAAAGAAAGACAAACAAGAAAAGATAGAAAAGAAAGCCAAGCGCAAGGTTGAACATAGGATTCAATTCTCTGCTTTAAGATTTAGCCATGGCCTAATCTCTATAATATATAAAAAGAATAGATACGTTTACAAAGACCATAAGATAAGGGACTATGAGAATATTATAGGGCAGGTATATAGTCGGCTCTCAAAAGCAAGAAAGAACACCATAAAGACTTCTCTTGTCTGGGTGATTATTGATATTGAAACAGGAACTTTCTCCTTTAAGGATTTTGACATTCATAATTATATCAACAATCTAAAGGACAGTTTCTTGCCTGAAAGAAAGAATACGGAGGTTCGCAAAGAAATTCCGCCAAAGGTTGAGACTGTGCCACAAAAGTCATCCTCAGCATTGAAAACGATGACTCTTGGGGCTGGGAACATTCATTTTTACAATAGCTATTTCTTGATTTTCCACACGATAAAAGGAGAAGTTGACAATGCGGTTACCCCATTTAGGGTGAACGATGCAGAATCACATGAGATACTAAACCTTGTTCACAATTTCTTCGAACAACGATTCGAGCAGATGCGTATCATGGTAAAGTATGACGAAACGAAAATACTTGAACCCGCAAGATCAGACCTTTATCAGCTTAACAAATACGTTAGGACCTTACGGCGCAATTTGGAAGTAAAAGGCGAATGGTGGGAGGAAGTGCAGAATGCGCGAAAGAGATCTTTTGGGCAATGCTTTGGTGAACCAACGGATTCTGTAAAGAAAAGGTTTGTAAAGTCGAAGAACGAATATCTGTACAATCTTGCCAGCCTTCAAAACGACAGAAAACTTATTCGTGTCTATGAGATTAACCACGGCAAAGAGGAGGATGCTTTCATCTTTACAATAAGCATGTCTGATAACAGATGCGCCATTATCTTTGAAAATGCCTCAAATGATGCCTCAACAACGACGTGGGTATTTATTGCTAAAAACGAGAACTATGAGGCTTGTGTAAACTTAATGTTCGACTATTTCACTGATTATACCATATCTGCCAAGCGTTCTTCTTTGCGTGATGTAGACACAAACCCACCAGAAATGTTCAAGGCAGAGGATTATACTTTCATTGATCATAACGATTTGGGCCAATGGCTGAAAAAGTTGAATAGGATACTGGAGAACAAACCGCAGCCTTCTGATATTAAGTTCGTGCCTGGCCTCAACATTCCGCAAAGTTCAGAAACCCGCTCTGGTCATAGTGATGCAATTACCACAAAGAACCTTCACAACGAGTTAATGCGCAAACTATATGACAGACTTTGTAGCGAGAGTGGCAAAGACAATGTAGGTACAGAAATCCATGTGGGGGCCAAACGAATTGATGCCGTTGTTAAAGGTAGTGACTTCTATGATCTCTATGAAGTTAAGACTGCCCTTAATCCATTCGATTGTGTTACTGAGGCATTAGGGCAATTGTGCCAATATGCCTATCTCTTCTGTCGTGACAAAATCGGAAAGATGGTCATTGTGGGTGCTTCTGAACCAACAAAGGAGGTTGAGCAATATCTGGCAACGTTGCGCAAAAATCATTCCTTACGCGTATATTATATAAAGGTATAAGGCTGCCTAAAGATAGTCATATCACATTCGCGAACATAGAGAGTGTAAAGTAAACTGTGTTATACTACTATTATTGTAGCCTGACACAGTTTACTTTACACTCTCGGGTTGTGTCGAAATTGTTAGGCAAAGCAACGGCTTTCTTGTGATAGCCGTCTTCTATCTGCATCATCATGATGTCTCGACTCCATCCTTGAATGCTTGCCTCCGTCATATAAAAAGCACGCAAAGTCAGATCTTTTATCTTGGGGAGCATCGAAATATGGTGGTACCAAGTGATTTGTGCAAGCGGCGCTTGCACAAATTCGCTATCAGCCGAAACCACGAATTTTGCAAGTCGCGCTTGCAAAAATGAAAAATTGGGTAAATTTTCGTCTAAGCTCGTCTAAATCTCACTTAAGGTCTCGCTTAAAGTCGCTTAAATTTTCTTAGCAAGAATGCCCTAAATAAAGGGCTTTCCAAAGATTCTCGCGTAAATTCTCACGTAAAAGTCGCGTAAATTTCCACGTAATCTCACGTAATTTTCACGTAACCCCACATAAATAACTTATGCCAAATGCCATGAACGCTTCTCGTCTGTCTTTATAACACCTTGACGTTTTAACTTCATAATTAAATTACCGATTTTATTAACACGTTGCGTGTCTGTATAATCTACTGGCAACTTATTCCAGAGCAATTCATTAATCTGTTTACGACTTAGTTCCTTGTGGTCTTTCAATGCCTTAATAATCCACTCTTGACATTCAGCATCATTGAACCCCTTCTTCAAAGTATATTCAATCTGTTTGTTGGTAACCTTAGCTATCTGCTTTGAAACATACAGATGAGGCTTGCGACCCTCTATCAGTCCTTTCTTTCTCAGCATTTTTATAGCTTCGTCACTGATAGATTTACCTTTCTGCACCTTATCAAGCAGTACCGTTGTTGCAAGGTCAATATCCGAATTCTCCAACAACAACAAACTGTAGTTTTCGTCGATGACGGTGCCAGGCAATGTCAGCACCACGGTATCGCTATCACTCTTATCGTAGTCGGGCATCGGCAGATAACGGTCTTTCTGCGAAACGAACATCTTGTGAATGCCGAAACCCTCAGTATCAATCATCTTGATGTTTGCCATTGCCTGAGCCAAGAATGGGTTACGATACTTCTTAGGGATGCGTTCTCCCGTGATGTAATCCTCGTAGGTTCCATCATAGAAACCGCCGCTGTTCCTGAATTCCAGTTCATTATCACGCTCTGTCACGATGATGCGGGCATTCTCAGCATAGTTTTGGTGGGCTATGCAGTTATGAAGGGCTTCGAGTATTACCTCGTTGTCGTACTTCATGCCCTCGCCAGGCAGGAAACTGTTGTTGGGGAAAATCTTGAACGGATAGTTCCTGATCTTGTGCATCACCTCCGTTGTCGTCAGCAGGAACGGAATAGTGAACACTTGTCCCACATTATCCATACCAGCCAGTCGCCAGACAATCTCCCCGATATGATTGATGTAGTGCAATGACTCCGGCTTACCAAGCAATAATATAGCTGCATTGGTCATTTTGCCGTCGATGGTTAGCTTCGCCTTGTTCAGGAACACCTCGTCGCTCCAAGTATCCACCACCTTCTTTTGGTTCGGATAGTGCTCCTTATATCCCTCGCGAGCCTCCTTGATGGCCTTCTCGTCCAAATCAGCAATCGTCGCACCGTCAACTATCTGCTTCGACCAGTCGAAATCCGATGTCTGCCTGCGTATCTCCTCATACTTGCTCATGTCAAGTGCCACCAAACTCTCACCACGTCGCGCATAGAAATGTCCCTGCCAAGCTATCGGAATACCACGCGGTGCAGCCGGTATCTGGAACATCAGCACCCGCTTGTCCTCAACCTCCAGTTCGTAGATGTCCCTGAAAGTATTACGGTCAGTGGTGTGTTGCGACAAGTCATACTTCAACTTCTGCAGGCTCTTCATCCCATTCTTGTACGATGTACCTAATATCTCGCGCGTCTTGTCATGCACACCGAACACCAGCCAACCAAAATCCTTATCCCTCAAGTTCGCCTCATTACTCAATGCCGAGAAGTACTTACCCAGTTCATCGAAACTGAAACTGTTCTCCGCCTTCTTGAACTCCACCACCTCGTTCTCGTGATGGTAGCGCAGATTGTCGAATGTTTCGTATATGTTCATATCTCCTTTATTTCTTTAACGTTAATATAGATCTATTATTACAGTTTCAAAGATACCTTTCAACATCCCACTGCCATAAATTCAGTAAGGAATTTATATATAAATGGATGGACGCTATATTGACCACTTTTTACAAAAGTAACTTGAGGTAATTTTAGAATATTCCCAATAAAATCCATATCAATAGGCTTCTCATTTAATCTGACAGCACTACGTATTAACACAGATTTTTCGAGATGATAATTAGAAATTCCATCCTTCTTTCCTACATAGAATCTGCATATCGAATCATTATTAGGTTCCTTAAAGCACTTAACTCCAGTATAATTAATCAAGCCATTACCGCTATCCTTCCCTTTAGATACTCGTAATACGATACCGTTGTTCTCAAGATGTTTTCTCATTTTCATCCCTTCAGTACTACGCCCTTTTATTATCGAGCACAACTCTTTTGTAGAGAAATATTCTCTCTCGCTCAGAGACTCCTTTATATTCGATACATATTCTTTAGAGCAGTCTGATGAATCGATTAAAGGCAATAACTCTTCAAACGAGTATTCCTTTCGAGAATTAATTTGTTTTACCACTCTGCTAAGTTCTTCCATCTCAGGAAGTAGTATCTCATTCGATTTTTTGAATGCATACATGTCATCATAATCCATCCATACAAGAAACTCGATGTCAGAGTCTATTTTGCCTGAATCGTTTTTCTTTAGGAATGAAGATTTGATCACAGCATCCTCATAAGTGTCAGGAACATCAAATTTTCTCCGTTCAATATTTCCGTCAGTTTTTACCTTGATAACATAGAAAATATCATTCTTATCTCTTTTCGCAAAGTAAATGTCATTAGAAAAGCCATATGAGGTCCAGTCTGCAACATCAATGCGCCCCATTCTTATATCATCTTTAATAATTGCTTCAGAAAGAATTACATTCATCATTTCTTCAGAGAGTTTCCTGTCTGTGATATGCTGTACATGGTATCCTTTCGTTTTCTGATAAGGATCCTCACCATCAATATATGAATCTTTCCCCTTTACCAATACGAAATTAAAAGTTTCACTATCCACATCATCAGACACGGTAAACCCAATACCTCTAGAAGCCAATTCTCCCTTTATTTGTGACAACAAAGAATTTCCCTCTTCACCCAATGTGCTGATGAGATTCAAACCTTTGCTGTTGTAACGGTCTTGGAAGTTCCGTTCTTCTACCGCTTCAATTTCAAGGTCATTCATGGTAATGTCCTCTGCATCATATTCTATCCAATTAAAAGCAACCAACCCTGAATAACACGCTTCCATGTCTTCCTTGAACTGATGCAAAACTCCATACTTAGAAGTCTCATAACGGTTCTTGTCACTGAAATCCAATGCTTTTACTTGGGAATTCCAACCATAACTTTGCTTGACATACAATATCTGCTGCTTATCAGCTTTAGTCGGTTTTCTTAGCTGGCTTGTCTTTTCATCGAATACCAATCTAATATCACTATTCCGATTATAAGTGTCTTTAACAGACATAAAAGTTTCAACAGCAGCTGTTATTGTACAATCTTCATTCAGAGATATGTTCAAACACCATATTCTATCCATGTCGCCCCTTTTATATCTCCACTTTTTATCGAAATAATATAATCTTCCCGTCAGATTATTATACATTACGGCTTTACTGTAATTGTTATGGAGACCATTCATAAGAAGCCGGAAAAGAGTTATCTGCTGATAATCCTCATTAAAGTTCTTTTGACGCATTACATCAATTACTGGTTGATTGTAATCTTGATTAAGAACCTCGTGAAGTTCTTCAACAGTAATCTGATTCTTATCGAATAGCATAAAAGCACTTTTCCCATACAGATAGAGCACAGCTTTGGCCTTGTGTTCTGACCCCAAATCCATATCCAAAATATTTTTATCAAATATCTGTCCTTTATATTTAATGTAGAACACGTCAAATAGTGATAGGATTTTTTCTGTATTCAGACTGAATCTTATTTTATTTGTCCTAATCTTCATAATTCAAACCTCCTTTATGTATTTAAGCATATCATAAACAACCACTCCATTTTCGTCAACTAAATACGGAATTGTAATTATCCGTTCGTCAGCAGAAACGCTCACAGCAGAGTCTGAATCTTTCAAAATGCCAATTATATAAACTCGTTGGGCATGAATCTGTTCCATTTTTCTGCGTATCTCAGCCATAACAGAGTCTTTGTCATTATAAGATGCAGAACTTATTTTCCAATGCTTAAAATCTATATATACACCGGGATACGCCTCAAGTTTATAATCAAAATACTCAAACTGACTGCCGTCCTGAATCTCCTCTAACTTCAGCAATGTTGAGTTTTCTATAATGAAACGTCCACAAACCTCACCCAAAGTGCCTTTGTAAATATTGGTATATAAGGCTGGCGACATAATGTATTTCTTAGCCTGAAAATGTTCTGCATAGCCTCGCTCTTTAAACAATTCACGAATGCCCTTAATCTTTAACAATGTCTGCAATCTTGCATCCTCTTCGCTACATCTGTGGACTATCATTCTACCTGTGTCATCCTTAAAAATTAGTTTGCTATTTCTAAAAGAATCTTCATCGGCAAACCAGACGTGGATATTACGATAACTGTTATTGTTCACTGAGAATAGATACTCATTCAGCGGTTGCACACCATTGATATAATATGCTCGCATAATGTTATCCCTAAATTCTTCATCACTCCCAGTAGGGTGCTTTAATACCAATTCTCTGAGTTCTTTCCATAATCGCATATCATTTTCACTCCATTCCCCTTTAAAGCTCCTTCTGACAGTGCTCAGGATCTTTGCAGATACTTGTACTGATATTGTGTTTGCACGAAGCATTGCCAATTGCAAAGGTTGGTCCTCGACAAATACACTCGTCTCATTCGTACTTAACTTTTTGCCGATAGCTTTAACTTCCTCCGAATTGAATTCAGACATCAAAATTTCATGGTCTAACTGGCGTAACACTTTCTCATAGATGTATATACTGATATGCTTGTTGCGCATACAGGTTCTTCCCATTCGCCCAATGGCTTGTATAACATCTCTGGTAACATGAAGTTTTATGCTTTGAGCATCATTTAATGAAGCATTACACTTGGGATGAATATTTTGAAGGCTATTAAAGCCTGCTTTTATGAGTTCGCGCTTTGTCTCAATACTTATTTCATAGTTAGCATAACACTCCATAACCTGCATTAGATGATACATATTTCGTCTGAGATCGAAATGCTTTACATCATTGATATTCTCAGTCAAATAAGTAATGTCATCCAAATAGATGCTATCGATGTCTCGTTCTTCTTTTTCGTAATTATATGAATGAGGAAGAGTCACTATATTATCTTTGTACGCACCGTTTATAGGATACTGAAGGTTCTGGCCAGCTCCTACCGTCTGATATGATGAGAAGATAATAAGTTTATCACCATTCTTTAGCCGTTCGCAAATCTGTTCTTTAGTCTCGTCAAAGTTACTACTTGTAAGTATTGCAGACTGAATCGTGCATTGATCTTCTAAAGCAGCATCTTTATTGACCATGTCAATGATATAGCCCAGAACAGACTTCTTCAAAGTACTACCCTCGGAGTCCTTGGGTAAAGCTTTCCCCAAATATAATAATGTCTGTTGGCCTCTTTCGTTAGCAAACATTCTCGTCACGAATGCCAACCTTATGTATTTATTAGCATAATAAGAACATTTATCTTCACCAAGTTCTGACGTTACAAGTTCTATCTTATCAATGCACAATTTAGCACTCTCTTTAACCGTAAAACAGTCAATTAACCTCACTTTGATTAGTTCGTCATCTTCAGGAATGTCATTTACATCAATTCTTATTTCGTTACGGTATGGCTCATTGCGTGTTCTAAGTTCATTTCGAATAAAATCTGTCAATTCAGCATCTTCTTCTGGAAGCGAATGGAAATCATATTTCAACACTTCCTTTAGATAATCACGGCAATAGTTTCCTGTAGCAGATGGTATGGCAGCTGTGGCAGATATGGCAAATACCAACGCATTTTCTGCAATAAATGCCATGATACTTTCTGGCGTATCTTTTATCTTGACCATGCTCATCACAGTATCATCGTTATAGTCATCATTGTCCTCCAATTCAAACATGGTAAAACCATTAGCAAAATATGAATACGGTAAACGTTGTCCATCACGAATAGCTTGCATATTCATTTTTGAATAGTAGCTGAAGATGATTCTTTTTTCCTGCCGATCTGACAGAAACTTGTCTATAATCGAATAAGCCGCATTATCAACCGTCATCTTATCCAACTCAATACCATCTTTATCTATACGCTCAGTGCGCTTGTTATTTTCCTTTATCATATATGCGTTTGCCCATCGCCATATGAAATATGAAAAGCGTTTCATAAACGCATCTATTTTACGTAGCAAATCTTGTAATGCCACGTTTCCTTCTATGGAAGAACCGTTTTCGCCTTTGATGATACTCATCCTATGACGTGCATCGTCCTTTTTGGCAAAAATGGTATATTTTCCTTCTTCCAATATGGTTTGAAATTGGGAATCATAGAAAAGAAAATTCTTTTTCCTGTCAACCAAGTCGTCTTGTTGTCTATAAGACAGATCCAGATAGAATCTATCGTAAAGTTCATCTGCATGAGTAATAATACTTTTGTAAAAATTCTGTAGATTGTTTTCGTCTTCATAAAGGATATCCAACAAATCATTAGAAAAGCGCTCAGAATGAAGAGCGTTATGCACACTCCGGAAAACTCGGACTAAATCCAAACGTTCTCTTAGCTGTTCTTCAATGATTTCATCCTTCACATCCTTTTTTGTCGCATCATACTCATCAATAAAAAGGACAGCGCCTTTCAAAAAATCTTCGGTCAACAAACTATTACCAGATCCAGCCAATGGCGACAAGCCAGAAAGCAATTTTCTCATAGTCATAAAGATTACTTTCTTTTCGTCTATGAAGATATATGGATATAATTTTTCTATCCATTGAAACTCTGACTTCTTTTTTATCGCTTTCTTTTGCTCTTTAGAGGTTTTGAAGTTTTCACGGAGAACGCTTCGGATTTGCTTTCTGAAGGTTTGCTCATCTTCGCTGATACGCTCCTTCAGTTCTTGAACATATTCAGAATCATCGGACGATTTCTCTTTCTTGGTTTTTGATGATTTAAGACGGTCAAGCCTCTTTACCATATTGCGAAATGCATCATCTTTGACCTTCTCTGATATCATGGACAGACCACCGCTCGCATGAAAGTCAATGAGTGAGTCAACATTTGATTTAAGCAATAGTACTTCTTTGTCGAAATCTCCCTTATAATAGTTCCTCAATTTCTCTACAGGTAGATTCTTTTTGAGGGTAGTTGTAAAGATAATCATTTTCACATCAGGAAAAGAACTCGTTGCCCCATCCGT
>JAEEGK010024974.1_pt1 | contig 12331 bp, 10 predicted proteins | sample 8958771 | NCBI WGS metagenome assembly JAEEGK01 (sample SAMN16246547, study PRJNA631951) | gut metagenome | biome: gut microbiome; feature: rumen; material: SC-attached | host: Bos | place: Iran: Karaj | collected 2018-10 | reverse complement strand
AACGGACCGAAAAAGGAGTTCTTCCTCGACCATATCGATGAAACCCACACCGTGCGCGCGGCCGAAAACCTCTATCTTGTAAACGACTACAAGGAGAAGATCATCGACTCCATCATGAAGAGCCCCTTGAAAGAGAAGAAATATGTGTATTGCGACATGGGCTTCTATTTCATCCCCGAGCTGGTGAAGCAACTCACCAACCAGTCGCTGGAGGAATACCTGCATGAGAAGTTCTATGACCCCATGCGCCTGACCAGCATCGGTTATTGCCCCTTGCATTGGCGCACCCGTGAGACCATCATCCCCACCGAGGACGACCAGATCTTCCGCAAACAGCTTCTCTGGGGTGATGTCCACGACCAGATGGCCTCCTTGATGGGCGGCGTCTCAGGTCATGCAGGCCTCTTCGCCAATGCTCACGATCTGGCTGTGATCGCACAGATGTTGCTCGACCAGGGCAAGTTCGAAGGAAAGCAATTGTTGAAGCCCGAGACGATACAGTATTTCACCACGGCACCTTTCCTCGACAACAACAACAGGAGAGCTTTGGGCTTCGATAAACTGCCCATCGGCAAGAAAGGTCCTGCCACGCCTTCCAAGTCTGGCTCCATGTCGGGTTACGGCCACACAGGCTTCACCGGCACCTTCTTCTGGAACGATCCCGCCAACCAAACCGTCATCGTGTTCCTCTCGAACCGTGTGAATCCAAGCTCCGAGTGCAAACAGCTGATGAGCCTGAGCATCCGCACGAAACTGCATGACGTGCTTTATCAGGCTTTCCCGATAAAGGATTAGTTTTCTTCCGGGTTCTTCGGGAATCGGCTCCACATCCCGTATTCTTTGCCTAGGCGGCCTATAAGGGTCTTCCAAAGTTCTTTTCCAGGGGTACCTAGGAGCAGGTGACTGTTGGCTTGGCTGACAGCCCATGAGTTGCGCTCCAATTCGCTGCGGAGCTGTCCGGCTTCCCAACCGGAGTAGCCCAAGAAGAAGCGGACATGCTTTTCGTCGGCCACGCCTTGCTCAATCAAGGTGTTGAGCACCTCAGTGTCGCCTCCCCAGTATAAACCATCCATGATCTTGTACGACTCAGGGATGAGGTCGCCAAAGGTGTGAACGAAAAAGAGCTTGTTTTCGGCCACTGGACCGCCAAGATAGACCTTGGCATCGAACGCACTGAAAGTGTCAACCACCTCGCTCAACTTGATGCGGAGCGGCTTGTTCATGATGATGCCAAAGGAACCTTCCGAGTCGTTATGCTCAATGAGCAATACGGCTGACCGACCGAAGTGCAGGTCGTTCATCGTCGGCTCCGATAGCAAGACGTCTCCTGGCCGAGGGTCAAGGGTGTTGCTTCGTATTTGAAAGAGATTCCTGAGGTCCATTTGTTTTTTGTTGGAGTGCAAATTTACGAAATATTCTTATTTTTGTGGAAAAATTCATTGACCTTGAAACGTAACGACAATCAACAGCGGTTTGACACTCTTAGGGAACAATTCAAGAACTTCACCTTTTACCAACAGGAGGTGAAAGTCGAGGATGGCGTGTTGAACATGGTGTTCCACTTCAGCCTCGATGACCAGTACTACTTCCATCCTACGATGAGCATCCCGGCGCGTCCGTTTTACCATTGGGAGACATTATCCCAGGAGGAACTGGAGTCGCTGGCTTTCCATATCGGAATGGTGGAGCTGGTGAGCTACTGGAAACTGGCCTGTCCCAAGACCATCGTGGTGAAGCCCTTCGACCTGAAGATCTGCCAGAAGAAATGGTGGAGACACCTTTACTATTTAGGCTTAGGAGAGTTTCGTTACCTGAATGGAATCGAGTGTTCGGAGCATGATTTCTTGCGAATTGAATCAGGAACCAACCGTGATTTCAAACCGGTGAATGTGCCTCTTAAGGAACAAACGTTGATCCCTGTGGGTGGCGGTAAGGACTCAGTGGTCACGCTGGAATGCCTGCGTGCCGAGATGCCTGTGAGGCCGCTCATTCTCAACCCCCGTGGCGCTACCATCGAGTGCGTGAAGGCAGCGGGCTATACCATGGAAGAGGTGGCTGTCATCAACAGGACCCTCGACCCGACCATGCTTCGGCTGAACAACGAGGGTTTCCTCAATGGGCATACCCCGTTCTCTGCCTTGTTGGCTTTCCTGACCCTGTTGGTTAGCGCAGGTACTGGCTCGAAATACATCGCCTTGTCGAACGAGTCGAGTGCCAACGAGAGCACTGTTCCAGGTACTGACATCAACCATCAGTATAGCAAGTCCATCGAGTTTGAGAGGGATTTCCGCGACTATGTACAGCAGCATCTGAGCAATGAAATACAGTATTTCAGCTTCCTGAGACCGCTGAACGAGTTGCAAATTGCATCTTTGTTTAGTCAATGTAAGGCCTATCACGAGGTGTTTCGTAGCTGCAACGCCGGCAGCAAGACTGACTCGTGGTGTGGCAAATGTCCAAAGTGCCTCTTCACATGGATCATACTCTCGCCTTTCCTTTCAAGACAACGCCTAACAGAGATCTTTGGCAAGGATTTGCTGACGGATCCCGACATGAAGCCTGTCTTCGAGGAGTTGAACGGCACTTCGGCGGTGAAGCCCTTCGAATGCGTTGGGACAGTGGAGGAGGTGAGGGCTTGCGTTGATTTCATGAATGACCGGGAAGGCACCATTGCCGAGGTCTCACCCAAGGGTGAGGCTACTGTTGGAGAGATATTGAAGCGTTTCAACAACGAGAACTATCTACCACCGCAGTTTGTTGACCTTTTAAAAGCGAAACTCCATGTTTGATTTGATCTTGAACCGGCTCCGTGGCAAACGCATACTGATTCTCGGCTTCGGTCGCGAAGGGCGATCCACCAAGGCTTTTCTTGACAAATATCTTTCCGAAACCCAAGTGGCTGTGGCCGACAAAAACGAAATGGAACATGTGCAACATTTTGGCACAGGCTATTTGGAGGCTATCTATGATTACGACATTGTGATCAAGACCCCGGGAATCTCCCTGAAAGACTTCGATACCAAGGGAGTGGAGATTACTTCGCAGACCGACCTGTTCCTGAGCCAGTTCCACCAACAAACCATTGGTATCTCGGGGACCAAAGGCAAGAGCACTACGACATCATTAATATATCATCTGTTGAAGTCTTCGGGGCGAGATGCCATCCTGACCGGCAATATCGGCATTCCTTGTTTCGATATCATGGAGCAAATCCATGAGGACAGTATCGTGGTGTATGAGCTCTCGGCGCATCAGTTGGAATATGTTCACAACAGTCCGAGGGTAGGGGTGCTGTTGAATGTGTTTGAGGAGCATCTGGACCATTTTGGGACTTTTGAACGCTATAAACAAGCCAAGTTCAACCTGTTGCGTTTTATGGGCCCCGACGATTACGCCGTAGTTCACGATTCATTAATGATGGAGACGCTGGACTTGGGCATTAATAGTGTGACTTTCTCACGGATGGATTATGATATCGATGAGGAGGCGCTGCCGATTTTGGGCCCGCATAACCTCTTGAACGCCAAAGCCGCCTTGTGTGCTTGTTCTGCTTATGGAATTGATGTCCGCGAGCTGATACCCCATCTTTACTCCTTTAAGCCGTTGGAACATCGTTTGGAGCCTGTTGGCACCTTCGGCGGTGTGATTTTCATTAATGATAGTATTTCCACCATCCCTCAAGCGGCCATTGCGGCCTGCGAGACGCTTGGCAGGGTCGATTTCCTGCTGTTGGGTGGGTTTGATCGCGAGATTGATTATACGCCGTTGGTGGATTACATGATGGAACATCCAGTGCCTCATTTGTTGTTCACTGGCAAAGCCGGCGAGCGGATGATGGCGATGATGAAAACCAGGGGAGTGGCTTCGCAACTGGTGGTTTATAAAAACATGGAAGAGGCTTTCGATTACCTCAATGCCCAAGCTAAACTGGGCAATATCTGTTTGTTGTCGCCAGCGGCTTCCAGCTACGACCAATACAAGAACTTCGAAGAGCGAGGCGCTAAGTTCAAGCGGCTGGCGCAGTCGTTCCGTAAAGCATGACGGCGCAACGGTCGATGATTTCCTTGGCTATACGAAAGCCATCGTCACACAAACTCTTGTTTTGTGCTCCATCATAACCCATATAAAGGTGGATGATCTCGTATCCGTTGTTGACCAATCCTAGGAATTTCTTGTCACGTTTCCCAGCGGCAGTTCTATAATCTTTGATATCAACTCGATCATGCTCGCTTTTTTTGATGTGAAACACAGCGTCTAGAGCGATAAGCACTCCGCCCCAGAGATAATTTCCTGCGGCTTTCACATACTTTTCATCTTGGTAACGGTTCTGCTCCACGTCGAGCTTGCCGTGTTCTCTTAAGGTCTCTCGGGCGATCTCAACATAGCGCCGCGATTCCGCAATAGGGTCGTATTGTCTCATGATTCATCAATTAAAGGTTAAACGATAGGGGTTTGGTTCATTCAGTATCACGTTGCAAAAATACAAAAAATAAATAATTTATCAATAGTATTGGAGAAATTATTTATTAATATTAATAACAAAAAAGTCCGAAGGAAAACTCCTTCGGACTTTTTTTTCGTCGTTACTTGAAACAGATGGTTTACGGCAGGGTTTCCAGAGTGGTATCACCGTCGTACCAAACGCCGTTCCATTCGCCACTGCCTTCAATCCAGACGTTGCCACCGTTGCAGCCAACGAAGGTGTTGCCGCTGTGGGTGACGTTGCCCCAGTTTTCGATGTTCTCGATGCCTACGCCGTTGTAGTGGCTGGGACCGAACACGTTGTTGGTGAGGGTGAGTTTGGCGTCGCTACGGATGTAGAGGCAGCTTCTTACGCTCCAACCATCGTTTGGACCACAGTTCTTGATCTGGCAGTAGTTCATCACGTTGCCGTTACGGGAACTTTCGAAACGAATGCCATCCCAAAGGTCTTCGGTCGTGGTGCCTCTGAAGATGATGGGCTGGTCTGCTGTGCCGTTGGCTTCAAAACGACCATCGCCAGCGACTACGAAAACATGGTCGTAATCAAACGCAAACTCCACACCGGGTTCAATGGTCATTTTAACATTATCGTATACACACATACCATCATTCACATAATAGGGGATGCCTTGGTTGTTGAAGGTGGTGTTGGCTTCAAGATAATAGTAGTTCAAGGAGATCATGTTGGTTCCGTTTTCAACGTAGGTGTTGCCACTGCCCAAGATGCCAGCCTTTTGGGGATCGTTCAACCACAACGGATAGCCGCCGCAGTTCTTGATGGTGTTGTTTTCAAAAGCGGTGAATACACCGTCGCCGCCCGTGGCCACACCCTGGTGCAGGGCGCCATCGATGGTGCAGTGCTTCATGGATAGTTTGCCGTAAACGGTAATGACATCATCGCCGCTGCCGCCGTTGACAAATTCGACATACTCAAACTGGTTGTCGTTGCGCATGGAGTGAATTCGAATACCGTCCCATGCGCCAGGATGGTTGTCGTTCAGGGGGTTGACAAAACGGATGGGTTTGTCAGCGGTGCCGACCATCTTCAGACCGGCGTTTTCACCGATGGAGAATCCGTCGCCTACACCTGTGAACATGATGGTGACACCAGGTTCGATGGTGAGGAGGGCGTTGCCATCGATGTACACATAGCCGTCGACGATATAGTCAACGTCGAGGCCGAGGTCGGGCCAAGTGGTGTTGGCATCGATGCTTCCTGACCAAGTGGTGGGGTCGCCGGTACCACCGCCGCCACCACCGCCGCCGTTCTGGTCAACGGTGACACTGGCCACGTAAGTGGCGGTAGAGCCGTCTTCAGCGGTCACAGTGAAGGTCACAGGATTGGTGAAGTTTACAGGCATGCCCGAAGCGGGACTCACGGTAGCCTTGTCGGAAACCGTGATGATCGGCACCAAGGCGGTGACATCGGTTCCGGCGGGAACCACGGCCACGATGGTCTTGGCGTTCTCAGTGATGACAGCTTCAACTGCCGGTGAGACAAACTTGAAGCTGAGGATTTTCTTTTCGCTGCTTTCCTTCTTGCAGCCGGCCAGCAGCATCAAGGCTGCGAGGACCAAAAACAGAGACTTTCTCATATTAATCAGTTTATTTAATAAGCAAAAGCAAAATTAGGGCTATTGCTTCTATGCGTCAATCCCCCATTTGGGGGTATTTGTTTTTGCCAAGTATTACTATCTTTGCACAAATTATGAAAAAGGCCATTCTTATACTTGTATTGCTACTTCTGACCGCCTATACGACAGTTCAGGCCCAATACGCCGATCATCGCAATCGGAAGGTAGACTCATTGGAGATGGTGCTAAATGGTCCGAATCCCCCCGATGGCGAGCAATTGATACGTGTCTATATGGATTTAATGTACGGCTATATCCAGACGGATGGCGAAAAATCAGATGCATACGCACAAAAAGCCCTGGAGTTGTCGTATGAAATCAATGCCTTGAATGCTCGCTTCCAGGCTTTGCGTATTCTTGGACAAAATGCCTACGGACGGGACGATTTCGATCAAGCTATCGCCTATTATAATGAGGCGGCCGATGTCATCGAACAAATGAAAGGCGACAAGCGCTATGGCGAAAGGGCGATCGATGACAACCTGAGTAGTCTCTATGGCTCCATCGCCAATGTCTATAACATGCAGGACAAGGTCCATCTGGCCATCCATTACTACCAGCTGGCGCTACCCATTTTCGAAAAGTACCAATGGATGGAATCGGCTACCATCCTGTATCATAATATCGGTGAATTGTATTTTGGCATGGGCAACATCGCGGAAGCCGAACGTAATTTTTTGAAGGCAGAGGAGACGTCGCTCCAAACCAACGACTCATTGATAATGGTTTTGCCTCATAAAGGTTTGGCGAAGTTGTATCAAGAGGAAGGCGATTATGAAAAAGCGGAGCGATCCGCAAAGATTTGCTGGGATTACTTTAGCTGTCATGCTGATGGAGAAGCCGATGATTATCTGTCGGTTTTAGTCGTGATGGCTAGAATACAATTGATTCATTATCATGATATTGAAAAAGCGGAAGCCTTGGTCAATGAGGCCCTTTCGCGAATGAACGAGGAAAACAGTTCGGAGGAAGTGGGAGATGTATATAACGCCTGCTGCGAAATCGCCATGGAACGCAAACAATGGAAAAAGGCAGAGGATTATGCATGGAAAGCGATCAATGCCGGTGAGACGGATTCCAATGGCGACATTGGCAGTTATTATTATTTGACGCAGATCTATGCGGAGATGGGAGAACCGGAATTGGTGAAGGAGTGTGCCGGCAAAGTGTATGATGGATTGTTGCAACTCGCCACGGGACAGTACCAATCGAGCCTCTCCCAGATGGAGGTGGTCTATGAGACGGAGAAGAAGCAAGCCGCCATTGAACAATTGAAAGCCGAAAAGCGATGGTATACCACAGGTTCCCTTTTGGTGGGTTGTATTCTGTTGCTGCTCATCCTGTTGTTTTTCATGCTTTGGAGATCGGTACGGCAAAGCAAACGGAACGCCGTGGTCAAAGCCAAACTTGACGGTGAGTTGAGTGAGCGGGTCCGTATCGCCCGCGACCTTCATGACCGCCTTGGTGGTCTGCTTACAGGGGTGAAGATGCGGCTTGCTCCCGAAAGCGAAGAGGCGAAGCTTACCGACGAGGCCATACGCGAAATGCGCAACGTATCGCACCATTTGTTGCCTGACTCGCTGCAGCGTTATGGATTATGTGCCGCATTGCGCGACTATTGCCAAACGATGCGAAAGGTGAGCTTCTCTTTCTTTGGCGATGAAAAACGGATTGAGCATGAAGAGGTGATTTATTGTATTGTCCACGAACTGGTGAACAATGCGGTGAAAAATGCCGATGCCGACCATATCCAGGTGCAATTGATGGTGGGTGACGATACCACTACTATTAATGTCAGTGATGATGGTAATGGTAACCTGGAGCTCTCAACATCCGAAGGCTCGGGTATGCGTAACATCCGTGAGAGGGTAGAGGCTATCGGAGGCAGGATGGACGTGTACTCCAAACCCGGTGAGGGATCTGAAATCAACATAGAATTCAAAAACAACCCAAAAGATGATAGAAGTACTGATCGTTGACGACCACCGGATAGTGGCGGAGGGTGTTTCCCAATTAATGACAGGAGAAGAAGGCATCCGTATCGTAGGCATAGCTGCTACTTTGTCGGAAGCGTCTCAAATGATGTCGGAACTCCATCCGCAAGTGGTGCTGCTTGATGTGGCTCTGCCCGATGGCGATGGCATTGACGCCCTCCCTGAATTGTTGTTGTCCAGCCCTGAAACCAAGGTTATTGTCCTTACCATGTTTGCCGAGCCTTCGGTGATCCGAAGAGCAATGGACGCACAAGCCCAAGGCTATCTTTTGAAAAACACAACCAAGGAAGAACTTGTTGAGGCCATTCGGGCGGTGGCAATGGGCGAGAACTATTTAAGCAAGGAAGTACGGGACCAACTCCTCAGTGATGTTAAAAAAGCTCCCGTGCTGACGCTTCGCGAACGGGAAATCATCCGTTTGATGTCTGAAGGCTGTACTATGAAAGAAATCGCCGACCGTCTCTGCTTGAGTTTCGAGACGGTTCACAGTTATACCAAAAATCTTCGTGTCAAGTTGGGGTGCAACAATACTGCTTCCGTGGTCAGGACGGCCATGGAGCAGCATTGGATTTAGTTTTTCCCTCCGACTTTAATCTTTGTTCCTGAGGGTTTGTTATTGGTTCCTGAAGGCTTGATGTTAGTTCCGGAGGGTTTGTTTCCGGAGTTGCCGCCACCAACAGTAACCGTGTTGCCTTTGCCGTTGGAGCTGCCAGTGCTGTTCAGCTTGTAACCGGCGGCTTCAGCCAGATCTTTGATGTGGGCGGCTCTCTTCTGCGTGTCGGGGTGGTCTGAGAATGCCGTTGCCAAAGCGCCTTGCTGACCCGTGCTACCGCTGATGCTGATGAGCACATTCAAGGCGTGATACATGGCGAAGGGATCGACGCCGTTCTGTACGCAGAACTGGAAAGCGGTCTCATCGGCCTGAGTCTCCTGACGACGCGAGTAGGCGTTTTGGGCCAGCTGCTGTCCGAGGTCGCCAAGGAATCCCGTGGAGATGGCTCCGGCGGTGGTGTTCATGGCGGCGATGCCATAGCGGGCGGCCACCACCAGATAAGCAGTGCGATAGGCGTCGCGGACGTCCTTGTTAATCAAGTGTCCCAACTCGTGGCCGATGACGGCGAACAACTCGTCGTCGTTCATCACATCCATCAATCCTGAGTAGACACGAACGCTGCCATCGCCGCTGGCGAAAGCGTTCACGGTGCTCGACTGATAGACCTTATAATTCAGGTTCAAGTGGTCAATGTTGTGGAACTTGGCCATCACGCGGTTCAGACGCTGCGCGTAGTCGCTGTTGGCAGGGGCGATGGTGTTCTCCTTGTCCATCTCGGCCATGTATTCAGTGCATAGCTGGGCGATTTGTGCGTCGCTGATGGTCAGGGCCTGTGCAGCCGCTGCTCCCGCATTCAGGGCGGCATTGGGGTCGACAACTTTAACGGATGAGCAACCAGCCATCATCAGAAGGCAAATCGCTCCAAGTAAAACTCGTTTCATAGGTGTGTTTTTTAAGATATTTGACGCAAAGATAATAAAAACTCAAAAAGAACGATAAAAAAGTATGCGGTTTTGGGAAAATGAAATAATTCCGCATTCCACATCCCTAATTCCGAATTATTTTGTATCTTTGCAGCCCAATTTGAACCGCATGCCGGAATGATTGCAAAATCAGCGGTTTAAGTAATTACAAGTATAACCTCCTCCGAGGGGTGATTCCGGAACCCTGAAGAGTACAAGTAAACAAAACAAACAAATGTCAGAAAACGAAAACATCATCAACGAAGCCCCGAAACAGAAACCCGTTCCGGACGAGAATTTTGACTGGACCGTGTCCGGCAAGAAATTCGACAGCTACAGCGACGAAGAGCGCGCTCAGCTCGAAGGCCGTTATGCCGCCACCATGAGCCAAGTCGCCGACCATGAGGTCATCGAAGGTATCGTGGTAGCCAAGACCGACCGCGAAGTTGTGGTCAACATCGGCTTCAAATCAGATGGTGTTATCCCGATTGCAGAATTCCGCACCAACCCCAACCTCGCCGTGGGTGACAAAGTGGAAGTCTATGTGGAGAGCCAGGAAGGCGCCAATGGCCAACTCGTCCTCTCTCACAAGAAAGCCCGCATCCTCAAATCGTGGGACCGCGTCAACGCAGCCTACGAGAGCGGCGAAATCGTCAACGGTTACGTCAAGAGCCGTACCAAAGGTGGTCTCATCGTCGATATCTTCGGCATCGATGCCTTCCTGCCTGGCTCACAGATCGATGTCAAACCGATCCGCGACTATGACGTGTTCGTTGACAGCGTGATGGAATTCAAAGTGGTGAAGATCAACCAGGAATACAAAAACGTGGTTGTGTCGCACAAAGCCCTCATCGAGGACGAACTCGAAGCCCAGAAGGCCGAGATCATCAGCAAACTCGAGAAGGGTCAGGTTCTTGAAGGCGTCGTGAAGAACATCACCTCTTACGGTGTGTTTGTCGACCTCGGCGGCGTGGACGGTCTGATTCATATCACCGACCTCAGCTGGGGACGTATCAACCACCCCGAAGAGATTGTCAAGCTGGACGAGAGAATCAAAGTCGTTATCCTCGACTTCGACGACAGCAAGAAACGTATCGCCCTCGGCCTCAAGCAACTCACTCCTCATCCGTGGGATGCCCTCGATCCTAACCTCAAGGTTGGTGACGTCGTGAAGGGTAAGGTCGTCGTCATCGCCGACTACGGCGCATTCGTTGAGATTGCCCCCGGCGTCGAAGGCCTCATCCACGTCTCCGAGATGTCATGGAGCCAGCACCTCCGCACCGCTCAGGACTTCCTGAAAGTGGGCGACGAGGTGGAAGCCAAGGTGTTGACCCTCGACCGCGAGGATCGTAAGATGAGCCTCGGCATGAAGCAACTCATCCCCGACCCGTGGGCCAACATCAAGGAACGCTATCCAGTGGGTTCAAAACACACCGCTACCGTGCGTAACTTCACCAACTTCGGCATCTTTGTCGAACTCGAGGAAGGCGTTGACGGTCTGATCCACATCAGCGACCTCAGCTGGTCCAAGAAGATCAAACACCCGGCTGAATTCACCAAGGTCGGCGAAAGCATCGAAGTCATCGTCCTCGACGTTGACGAAGAGAACCGCCGCCTCAGCCTCGGTCACAAACAACTCGAAGAGAATCCTTGGGAAGTGTTTGAGACCGTGTTCACCGTCGGCTCAGTCCATCAAGGCACCATCATCAGCGCCGCCGACAAGGGCGTCGTGGTGTCACTGCCCTATGGCGTGGAAGGCTTCTGCCCCAACCGCTACCTGAAGAAGGAAGACGGTACCACCGCCAAGATCGACGAAACCCTCGACTTCAAGGTCATCGAGTTCTCGAAAGAAAGCAAGAAGATCATCCTTGCTCACTCGAAGATCTATGAAGACAAGGAAGCCGCAGCCAAGGACGCTACCGATAAAGCAGCCGAAAGAGCCGCTAAACAGGCCAAGCGTACCGTGAAACAAATCAATGACACCGTCGAACACAGCACCCTCGGCGACCTCGAGGTGCTGGCCGGCCTGAAAGAAGACCTTGAAAAGCAGGAAGCTGCCGCCAAGGACGAACCTAAAGCCGAATAATCAAAACGTGTTTATTGATTAAAACCAAAACCGCCTTCGTATGAGGGCGGTTTTTTTAAATCTTGTAATATGGCACAAAAACTAAATAGAATCGTTTTCACACTCAGGGAAGGGGAGACCTTCATCCCTCTGATTGCCCTTTTGAAAGCCACAGGCGTGGTGGAGTCGGGCAGTGAAGCACAAGAAGTCGTCGTGGCAGGCATGGTGCTCCGCAACGGCGAAGTGGAGCTTCGCAAAAGAGCCAAAATCACCGCAGGAGAAGTGATTATCTTTCAAAACTATGAGATTGAGGTAGAGGCTTGATTTTGGTTTGTGACAAAAAAAGAACAGAGGGCGGTTCCAACGGACCACCCTCTGTTTTTTTATAATCTATAATAAGATTATTCCGCGCTGAACTTGCAAACCAAATTCCTGTCGCCGTAGGCATCGTCGATGCGGGTGACAGCCGGGAAATACTTGTCCTGGACGTCGCTCTTCATCGGGAAGCCAGCCTCTTCACGGGTGAAGGGGAAGTTCCACTCGTTGGCCATCAGCATCTCAGCGGTGTAAGGCGCGTGGCTGATGATGTTGTTGCCCTTCTCGGCCTTGCCGTCTTCGATGTCCTTGATTTCCTTGCGGAT
>JAEEGK010024973.1_pt1 | contig 12331 bp, 9 predicted proteins | sample 8958771 | NCBI WGS metagenome assembly JAEEGK01 (sample SAMN16246547, study PRJNA631951) | gut metagenome | biome: gut microbiome; feature: rumen; material: SC-attached | host: Bos | place: Iran: Karaj | collected 2018-10 | reverse complement strand
TCTTGTAATCTCAGCCTGGATCAGAGGGATGCTCGATTCACTGAGTGCAAAATCTTTAGGTTCCTCATCGCAGTACTGAGCCAGAACCATATACTCCGCATACTCCTCATTGAATTTTTCAGCAAGCTTCTTGTAAGAATCAATCTCCTTGCGAATGCTCTTGATTCTTGGCTGAATACTGATAGCATACACGTCGCTGAGTTCAAAATTATCAGCATCTTTAAGGACATTGAACCTGCTGAGAAGTTCCTGTATGGAATCATAAATCTTCGATGAAATAAAAGGTTCCGCCAGCAGCTCGTCAAACTCCCTCCTGGCAAGTTCAATAATCTTCAGTTTCTTTTCCTGAAGTCCTGAGCGCCGTCTGTCCTCCTCCTGTTTTCTTGCGATGCTTTCGGCATCAGCTTTTTCTTTCCTTCGGATCTCCTCATTGACCCGAATTTTCTCAATCAGATCGGAAATCTCATTTGTAAGGCGCGTGCTGTATTTGCTCTTGACATCATCCATAACGACTGTAAAAGAACTGTCTTCAGCCGCAATTTTGGAGGAAAGAGAATTAAATTCTGATTCAATTTGCTCAAGCTCCGATATGTTATCCGTATCGATTGACTTTCTGCCCAGATCGGCATTATTTTTCTTCAGGACGTCAAATCGGGAAAGAAGCTGATTATAGGATGCTACAGAATCAACGGCATAATTCTTCATGGCAGCTTCTATTTCGCTGCAGGACTGGCCGCTGAATCGAAACTGGGATTCTATTTTTTTCTGCACGTCTCTTATATTGGCGATGATGCCGGAGCATTTTATGATCCTGCTTTCGATATTGGAAACGGAGACGGAACAGTTTCTTATTTCCTGCATAAAACCGGAAAGACTGTCAAGTACTCCGCGCAGATAGTCCTCATCCTCGGGCTTCTGTATACGGATGCCGTCAAGTCTTTTTTGGAAATTGCCGAGCTGACTGAGAATCTGCTGGGATCCTGTCACCTGGCTGATACCGTTATTTTTTGCTTTGGCGCAGGTGCCGTGGATCCGGGAGGAGTAATCACCAATCAAATTTCTTATGGAATTCATAGTTGCATTTATGCTGCCGTTAAGCATAGCCAGACGTTTTCTTCGCTGAATTTCCCTTCTTCTTCTTTCCTCTTCGGCTTTTCTTCTAAGATACTCGAAATCTTCATGGGACATGATTCTTCTCCTCGTGCAAAAAAAAGTTTAGTGCCGGCAATAATTGAAACAGAACTGTACAGCAATAAATCTCAGTTTCTCAATTCTGTGGAAATTTTTAAAATTAAACACCAGCCACCGCCGCAGTCGGCGGAAAACGGTGAAACAGCCAGAATTCTTCAAAAACAGAACTAAGGATTAAAAAAGCCGATAATCCCGATATGCAGCAAATTCACGTATCATTATAGAAAAACGATGCATTCAATATTACCGTGCATTTCACAAAATGCGCCATTAGCTTGCATTTCACAAATACGCCGGACATGAATGCGTTTTAATCAAAGATCGCAGGATCAGGCAAAAAAAGTGCCGGTTTTTCCATGTACCGGCACCTTTATCATTAATGCTGTGCAAAATCCAGAAAAATCACATGCTCAGTTACTTTCCGGCCTCGGCCTTGCCAAAGGAATCTCTGAGTGTAACCGTCAGGTTGAAAACCGGATGATCCTCTGACGAGTGTCTGGAGTCAGGGCAGAAATATCCTTCACGCTCAAACTGATATGTCACTCCCGGTTTAGCCCCCTTAAGCGAGGATTCAAGCATTGCACTGTCAATCACTGTAAGCGAATTCCTGTTGATAGTGGAAAGGAAATCCTCCGCAGCGCCCGGATTTGGAACATTAAACAGACATTCATACAAATTAACTGTTGCCTTTACAGCATGCTTTGCGCTTACCCAGTGGATAACTCCCTTCACCTTCTGTCCGTCAGGCATGTCGGCTCCCAGAGTTTCAGGGAAATACGTACAGTGAACACAGGTTACTCTTCCGTTCTCATCCTTTTCACAGCTGTCGGCGCGAACAACATATCCGTAGCGCAGACGCACATTTTTGCCCAGAACAAGGCGTTTGTACTGTTTATTGGCTGTTTCCCTGAAATCCGCCTCATCAATATAAATCTCGCGGGTAAACGGCAAATCTCTTTCGCCCATCTGGGAATTCAGAGGATGATTTGGAGCTCTGAGCACCTCCTCCTTATCCTCCGGATAATTATCAATGATCATTCTGAGGGGATGAAGCACCGCCATCGCACGGGGAGCGGTATTGTTCAAATCGTCGCGCACACAGTTTTCAAGCGCTGACATTTCAACAACATTTTCCTGCTTGGTGACTCCGATGCGGCGGCAGAATTCACGCAGGGACGCAGGGGTAAAACCTCTGCGTCGCATTCCGGAAATCGTTGCCATTCGCGGATCATCCCACCCGTCAACATAACCTTCATCGACAAGAAGCTTCAGTTTTCTCTTGGATGTGAGACAGTACTCAAGATTAAGACGGCTGAACTCGTACTGGTGAGGTCTTGCAGGAGAATTAAGAGAGATATGCTCCAGCACCCAGTCATACAATCTGCGGTTATCCTGGAACTCAAGGGTGCAGATGGAATGGGTTATACCCTCAATAGCATCAGAAATACAGTGGGTAAAATCATACATAGGATAAATACACCACTTATCACCGGTCTGATGGTGCTTCTGAAACTTGACACGGTAGATGACGGGATCACGCATGCAGATAAAACTGGATGACATATCAATTTTTGCTCTGAGACATGCCTTTCCCTCTTCAAATCCGCCGTCGCGCATTTTTTCAAAGAGTCTGAGATTTTCTTCAGGAGTGCGGTCGCGGTATGGAGAATTTCTGCCGGGAGCTGTCAGAGTGCCTCTGTATTCTCTTATTTCATCAGCAGACAGCTCATCTACATATGCAAGACCCTGATTTATAAGCTCAACCGCATAGCCGTAAAGACGATCAAAGTAATCCGAGGAATATCTTACATCACCGTCCCAGCTGAATCCGAGCCACTTTACATCCTCCTTGATTGAATCCACATATTCCGTGTCCTCCTTTGAAGGATTGGTATCATCAAACCTTAAATTGCATGTACCCTTGTAATCAGCCGCGATCCCAAAATTCAGGCAGATGGATTTGGCATGACCTATATGAAGATATCCGTTAGGCTCAGGCGGAAATCTTGTTTTAATACAGCTGAACTTTCCCGACGCCAGATCCTCATCAATAATCTGACGGATAAAATTGGTTGGAATATTTTTCTCTGGTGAATTGTCTTCCATAAAAAACCTCAAAAAATCCTTACAGGATAATTTTTATCAAATTGACATCTCCTCTGCCTGAAGGCAGGGATTCTACCAGTTCCCGCAGCAAGCTGCAGGCTGCTCCAGGCGGGTGCTTGCCGCCGACCGGCAATACGGTTCACTCCACAATCTCTGCGTCTATGCACCAGCCTGATTTGCCGTCACTGAGAAAGCCGAAGTCCATCTCTGCTGGCAAGAAAGACCATACCTGATTTTATGCCCTAATCAGCGTCCTGACGCGGTTTTACGGCTCAATCAGATAAACCGGTGTGAATTATACCTTAAATCCGCCACCTGTGCATCCGCACTTATACCGGGCGCCGCGGTTTGCTGCCCGGCTGCTCCGAATGTTCCAGAAGCCTCCGTCTCAGAATTCATGATTTTCTCATGCTTTTAGAATCAGATACGTATCTGCCGCTTTCCCTGCAGTTCCGGGATGAAATAACGCATTTTTCAGAAACAGCATATGCATCAGCATTTGGAGCAAGACCGGTCAGTGAATCTCTTGCCTCGTCCTCAAGTCTCCCCTTCAAAAGACTGTGATATCCGAAAAAAACAACCAGAAAGATAAAGAACAAAACAAAAACAGCAGTTCTTGAATCACTGTCTTTTCCTGACATCGCAAAAAATGCAGACAGCAGACCTGATATACCGGCAAGACCGCCAAGCAAGGCAAGTACACCGTTTTCAAACCAGAAGGGAAGTGATGTTCTTGCAAGAATATAGCATGTGGCGCATATCACCAGCAGCATAGGAATAAATATCAGAACCTGGCTGAATCCCGGCAGATAATCTGCAAGAAATCCGAGGCCCAGGATCAGAAGCATTGAAATGCACGCAAAGAAAAGAACACACATGTTCACGTTGAATTTTTTTACAGGGAAATTGCCCACTATCCTGCCAGTCTGTCCGTTCATTGCGTATTTGAAAACTTCACCCCGCCACGGAATATCCAGCAGATAAACAGGAAACATGGCATAACGTATGCTGCCAGGTTTTATCACATATTCTCTTTCAGTGATACGGCACGCATCAAAATCATCGCCGGATATGAGAAAACTGTCCAGGGAGGCCTTCACCCTTCGCTCCACATCCTTAAAGCTTTTTCTCGATCCTCTGTTTCCGATCCGGACATTATGTCCCGCAAAGTAGGCGAAACTGTACGGAACAGATCCTGCCACGTCAAAGGGTTCAAGCCTCTGGGAAAGCTCGTCATCCAGCTCGTCGGTTCCGTCCTGGGGAATGCCGCAAAACTCCTCTGTTCCCTCGCCGCTTAGTTCAAAGACGGTATGCTCCCATTTTTTATCACCCTTGCGGGATATTTTTTCGGCCTTTGCCTCTGCCCTGCCGCCTGCTGATATATCAAAGATCCAGAACGGGAAATACTGGGCGCTGATATTTTTTTCCTGAGCCTCCCTCAGAAAATCACCGGGTACAAAATGACGGTTGTAAAAAAGCTTGCTGTATTCCTCGGCAAAAAATTTTTTTTCCTTCATGAAAGGAATAATCAGATCCGGCTCCTCTGTATCCAGTATTTTGTCGGAGAACACAATAGGCTTGCCGCAGAACGGACAGCTTGCGGATGCACTCAGAACGCCCGGTGAAACCTCTCCGCCGCAGGTGCTGCATATATATGTGCGGCGCATAACCCTGCGCCGGTATCCGCCGTCCTTTGCCGGTGCCGCGCCGCGATTTTCAGAATTTACCGTCTTCTTCCCGAGAAAATCCTCATATTCGCTGACGGAATATTCCCTGGAACAGTGGTCGCACCTGAGACGCTGGAGAGCTATATCAAAAATCAGATAGCCTGCACAGGCGGGGCATTTGCAGCTTTCAGGAATTTTCATCATAACTTTTTCCGGTTAACAGTCCTCAGAAACTAAAATCAAAAACTACTCATGATTATATCAGCACCGCAGAATAAATATGTGACAGGATCCATCTGCTGAATCCGGCGATGCATACAGCATCACAACAGGTGCTCTGAAAGAATCGATTTAAAGTTATCCGCCCCGGATTTTGCAGTTTTTTTCTTAAAATCATCTCTGACAGACATCCGGTGAAACAATTTTTAAAATCCGGCCGCGGAAAAGCTGTCTTGGCTCTGAACCCTTCATACAGACTGATGTTTGAAGGAAGAGAAAAGCAAAAATAAAGGATATGATATACTGTACGCGCTGACACACGCGGACTGAACAAATGTGAACCGCCGCTAAAGCGTTCATAATCAATATTCAAAAGTAAAAAAAATGGAAAAAAATACATTATCAGGTCATTTTGCCGCACTGTTTACAACAACAGTGTGGGGGATCACCTATGTCTCTACAAAATACCTGGTAGGAAGCTTCGCTCCAACTGAAATTCTGATTATCAGACTTGCCGTGGCCATAAGTCTTCTGAGCATTGTATGCCGCAGGAAAATCACTTTCTCCTTCAAAACAGAAAAATATTTCATGCTTGCTGGCCTGACCGGCATATGCCTGTATTTCACCCTCGAAAACTACGCACTGACCGTGACATCCGCCTCAAACGTCGGAATAATCGTTGCATCCGCCCCGCTCTTCACCGGAATTCTTTCATGGATCGTATACGGGGACAGACAGGCGCTTTCATGGCAGTTTATTACCGGTTTTTTTCTCTCTGTCACCGGAATCGCCATGCTCAGCCTCAGGGGTTCGGATATCTCTGTTCATCCGGCAGGAGACATGCTGGTAATTCTCGCATGCATAAGCTGGGCGGTATATTCCATTACGATAAAAAAAATCAGCAGCTACGGCTATAACAGCATAGCTGTAACAAGACGGGTATTTCTTTGGGGACTGCTGTTCATACTTCCGCTCATTCCGTTTTCAAACATCAATTATTCCGACCTGTCAAGGTATGCAGATCCTGTGTCAATATCAAATCTGCTCTTTCTCGGAGCCGTGGCATCCGCGGCATGCTTTGCCTCATGGAACTATGCCGTAAAGATAATAGGCGCGGTAAAGACATGCATCTACATATACGCAGGCCCCGCCATAACAGTGCTTTTCGCATTTCTGTTTCTCGGAGAACAGCTTAATCTGAAGGGATTCACAGGATGCGGACTTACAACCCTGGGACTTGTTATTTCATCACTGAACCGTCAGCAGAGAAAAGGCAGGGAAAACGAAAAAACGCATCCTGAAATAAATTAAAAAAAGACTCTGTTCAGCAATAGTGCCGGTACCGCAGAAACACAATACATTTCTTCCGAATCTGCACCCAGTATCGCAAAGTGCGCAGTTCCCTGCAAATTCCTTCATGAGTGTTCTCTGCTGGAATTCCCGCTTAAGCTTCAGTCGGTTTACTTTTTCCTCCCTTTCTGACTCTCTGTCTGAATAAAGATTGTGAACTTCTCAATCTATTCTTAAATTATGGTTGAGTGCTGAAAGAATTTCTCTTTTTTTAGAAACACCATCTTTATGACTCTAGCATCGTGAGATTTTGCCGGAGGAAATCTGACAGGATCTGTAACTAAACGCGGATAAACAAGCAGCAGAAAACGCCTGGAGAAGAATGGAAGAAAATATGCAGATTTTTGTTTAAAAATAACCAGACTCCTGAATCAGTAAAATGACAAATTTTAATAGCGGAAAACCGGATCTATGAGTTAAGTAACGCAATTTGTGATTAATACAGACTAGAATCAAGAAGAATGATTTATTACTTGATGCATTAACTGTCGCGGGGTATTTATGAACCAAACATTAATATTAATCAATCCTGTGGGAGCAGGAAAAACAGGTATCAACCTGAATTCTGATAGTGATTCCGCTGTTGAAAATCTTGTTGGAACTAAAGTTCTTGATCATTACAACATTATTGCCAAGCTGCAGACGCAATCGGGGGAGGCTGCAATCTACCTTGCCATGCCTGATCAGAATGCCAGTGAAACACATAATATCAGTATCAATGCGCCGGTTGTCGTCAAAGTATACAGGCGCAAAAACGCAGTCAGCCGCGAGGTTCTTGAAAAACTGTCAAAGCTGAAATCTCCCAGCATTGTAGAAATAATAGACTATGGCGAATATAACGGCTACCCGTGCATTATTCTTCCGCAGTTTGTCAATCAAAGCCTTCAGGGAAAAAAATTGTCCTTTGAGCAAATCAGGGACATAGTTGTACCGGATGTTATTAACGGTCTCAAGTATCTCCACAGTCAGGGGATCATTCACAGAGATATAAAACCCGGGAACATGATGGTGACCAATGACGGTAATCACATTCAGATAATCGACTTTGGAATAAGCGAGGTACTTGAAACAGGTGACAGTGTGGTCATGTCCAAAACAGGGTTTACCAGGGATTACTGTGCTCCTGAAGCTTTAAATGGCTCATGGGTGGAAGAATCAGATTACTATTCACTTGGGATCAGTCTTTATGAAATTTTCAAAGGTGACACACCGTTTGGAAAAAATATTTCAGCAGAAGAGCATGCCGCAATGCAATCAGTCAGCAGCATTCCTTTCACTGATGATTTTCCAAAGGCGCTTGTCAATCTGATTAAGGGACTCACATATAAGGATATCTCCAACAGGAATGATCTGTCTAATCCTAATCGCAGATGGACCTGGAGAGAAGTGGAAAAATGGTGCAAAGGTGAAAGTCTGCCTGTTCCCGGAGAAAATTCTTCAAATGGAGGCAATCTGTCAGAAACAGGAGAAAAGCGTTTTCAGAGTCTTTGGTATTTGAAAAAGCCGACAAAGAAAAACTATATGTTTACACGCTTAGCGAACTGGTTTCTGCTCTAGGACAGAATAGCGAAATAGGGAAAAAATACCTTGGCAGAGGCAAACTGACTGAGTTTTTCAAAAAAGAGGGGTGGCAGGACGTAACTTCTCTTTTTGAAAAATATGAACAGGAAAATTTCTTTGATGAATTTGTCTACTTCAGAATGCTCAGCGAACTTCAGAAAAATTCAAATGATCATAATTTTTACTGGAAGAACAAAGGCTACAGCGATCCGGAGGATTTGGCAGAATTTTTTAAACAACTGCTCAAAACATATGAAAATTCTGAAGATCCAAGAATACAGGAAGATGATTTCAAGAAAATATATGAATATCTTGTAAACTGGTACAAAATTCTTGGCAGCAATGACAAGGCTGAAATTCTTGAAAAATATTCAAAAAAATCAGAAGTTGAAAATTTGACTGTAAAAAACATGATGCTGGGTGTCATATCATTCTATGATCCTAACATGAAAATCAAACTGGATACTTTTGAATTTAATAACATTGAATCATTTAACGATTCTCTGAATTTACTATCAATGTTAAGCAGTGAAGATTATATTTCATTCTTAAATAGCAATAAAAATACATTTAGTGAACTGAAGAATTACATAGATCCTCATATATGTAATATTGCCATTATTCATAACAAATCATATAGCAATCCAGTATTGGATTCTATTAAAGATATTAATATCGAACTAATTAATCAAATAAGAAAAAATGAATTAGATTCGTTAACAATTAATTATGAGTTTGCTGATTGTCAGAATTTAAACCCTTTTATTTTTGCCGATTATTTTACATTATACGAGGTTTACGTCACACCTAGAGATAGAGATAGAGTTAGAGATATATATTTTGATTTTTTTTACCCTGGTAATCCAGCTCAAAATGGTAGAGGAGTTCTAAAAAGACTTGAATTTGAAATTATTTTAGGCCCGAATGTTCATAGTCTAGATGGAGCTTTTGAAGGTTGTAGAAACCTTGAGTATGTTAATATAAAAAGCACTTCTAATATAACTAGTATGATAAGAACGTTTGCGGAAGCAAATAAATTTAATGCCCCAATCGGCAACTGGGACACTTCCAATGTTACTAGTATGAGTGGTATGTTCAAAGATGCAAAATCCTTTAACCAGCCAATCAGCAACTGGGATACTTCCAAGGTTACTAATATGAGTGAAATGTTTCGTGGAGCAGATTCCTTTAACCAGCCAATCGGCAACTGGGATACTTCCAGGGTTACTGATATGAGTGATATGTTCAGTGGAGCAACATCCTTTAACCAGCCAATCGGCAACTGGGATACTTCAAAGGTTACTGATATGCGCGAGATGTTCAAAGATGCAGAATCCTTCAGTCAGGACATTAGTAATTGGAGTTTAGCTAGCATTAGAATTAAAGGTACAAGATACATGTTCTCCGGTTCTGCCTGCAACTATAATTACCAACCAAGAATAGGAAGATATTAGTAAGATTTTACATCGTAAAAAGGCTCTCTCTAAAGAGGTCCTTTTTTTTAATTTCATGAGTTTCAAAATGAACGACAGCACCATCAGGCTTTCTGCCGATACATCTGCTCTGACGAATTCACTAGCAGAATTGCAGAAAATATGACGATCATAATGGATGCAGTTTCTTATTCTGCTGCAGCAACGGGCGCAAATCTTAATGACTCGGCAAATACAGGCGGAAGCTTCTGATGCCGCCATTCACGGACATGATGACAGCGTTAAGCTGTAACCATTCAATCCACGAGAATGCAAAAAAACGTTACTGACCATGGCACTGAGCAAAGTAGGGTCAGCGGGGGGAATTATCAAAGCGTTTAATACTCAGCAGAAGGATACTGTAGAGAGCTATCTTATTTGATCTTAACGAGCAGAAGAAAATTCATACAGGAGCAGGAAGCTGAAAAATAAAAAAATAACCCCAGCAGTGAGCAATCAGACCGGAGTTCTCAAAACAGATGCATCAGGCAGGATATAGCTGATGACAGGCTTTGCCATCAAGTTTGCCCTGAAACTGCATATATATTTATGAACATCATTTCCACCGATCTTGAAGCAGCACGTGTCAATGAGGACATACCGGCAAAACTCCCTCCATTACTGGAGATCTTTAAGCAACTCAAAAAACTTTCTGGGTTTAAACGCTCTTAAGGACGAAACCGCTGCAGCCAAGAATAAACTCGCCAATCCTTTGTTAATTCAGATTTCAGCATCGCACAAGACATAAGACCAAAATCAAATCCGATGCTGCGGTGGAACCGATGATTTTATAGGATTAGTTAAGAAAAAAATTGTTTCAGGATCTACATGATGAATCGTAAAGTTATCAATGTTTAAAATTTTAAGTTCAAAAATGTAAACACATTATGAAATGTCTTGAGTTTCAGCAGTGTATCAATACATTTTTTGAACGGAGTCCTTCAAGAGAAGGCAGTCATGAGATTTTTTGCTGATGGGATCAGACAGAAATCCGTAATTCAGCACGGAAACAAACATCAGTGGAAGCTTCCGATGAAGAATGGAAGGGGATACCGATTTGCTGTAAAAAAATCAGATTACTAATTTAGTGAAATGACGGATTTTAACTGTGAAATTCCAGTTAAAACAAAGAATTCTGTCCGTTTTTAAGTGTTGACTGCCGGGCAGAAGTTATCCGATCTTCCGGCAAGATTTCACCGATAAGCAGCGGAGAATTTTCATTGTGCCTTTTGGCATTGCTCTTCACATCATCTTCAAGATAGTTGGCATAGCAGTACCTGCACATATGAAGACATGAGTTATAGGTTCCAATATCATGCCCCATAACGCAGTCGCAGCTTCTAAGCCTCTGGTATTTCTCCCTTTTAAGAGGATAACCAATAACCTTCTCATACAAATCGTATGTCAGACATCCACCGAACTTTACCGGAAGATCAGAAAAATATGAAAAATTCTCTCCGCAGAGCTTTACGGTTATCCCGTAACCGGATGCAATTCTTGTAAAATTGACTATCATCCTTCTCCTCACATCCACAGGCACTGTCATCAGCTGAGGAAATGTGTACTGATGCTTGGGATATTCACTGATGAAGCTGACAGCAGCTGTGTCAATCGAACCCTTCAGACACCGGCAAATTGAATCAAAGGATTTATAGTGTACTTCCTCTGTATATACACTGGTAAGAACAACCGGATCATAGCGAAGCGCAACACAGCCGGATGGAAGAACGGACGCAAGCTGAATGACGGATCTGACAACAGATTTAACCGGAGGGACATAAGGTTCAAGATCAGTGCCGTACGGAATTATTGAAACAAACCAGTACTGGGAAAAGCAGCCGAGAGAGGATACGGAACTGAGCATGGGAGCAGGATTTTTAGTGCAGAACCCGATAAGATCCACAACCTCGGGATCAAGTCTGTACCGTGTCACCTGGTGGAAATTATACGGATTGCGGACCATAACAAAGCCGGCTCTGATACGGTTCATAAACCATCTGCTGTAAAACGCAGGAATGTCTGTTCTCAATCCGGTCTGAATTATCATACGGTTATCCTGAATGTTTCACTGATAAGGCGGGAATGCCGCTATCCGGCACTCATGCGGCTGAGCCCTGTCATCAATATCGGCAAGTTTAAGTAATGATAAACAATACATTTACCCGGAAGCAAGAATATTTAAGCCTGCTGCCAGCGCATATCAGCTCTGCTCCTTTGAAAGATTCAGAAGCTCATCGACAGTATATTTCCGGTAGTGCTTCCCGCCGCCAAACAGCGAGGATGACGTATCCGGTATGCTCTGCATTATTTTTTTCAAATTCACATCCTTCGGAAGTGAAAGAAAACAGCCATTCTCGTCCTCTGACTTCAGTGCACAGAATATAAACTCTCCGTTCTCGAAGCTGATGTCAAAATAATCAGAAACATCTGTAGAATTAACATCCAGAAGTTCACCCTGCATTTCAACAAACTTTTCATAAATGAATTCATACAGTGCCTGAGGGCCAATTTTTATAACTCTGACTTCATTTTTAGAAATTTCGTTTTTCCCCATGCCGTCTCCTTTCAAACAGCCTTAAATCTTAAACACAATCATTGAGGTTTCTGTACATATGGTACAGTCCTCAATTTTTTTGCAGTAAATCTAATTTACGGTAAGTTGATGATCTGGTACAAAATTAATTTTTTCTAACAATTCTAGATCCTTCTTTCTAGTATTACAAAGTTTCCAAATTTTATCTTGTTTTATCATTCTCATATGACCGG
>JAEEGK010024972.1_pt1 | contig 12331 bp, 7 predicted proteins | sample 8958771 | NCBI WGS metagenome assembly JAEEGK01 (sample SAMN16246547, study PRJNA631951) | gut metagenome | biome: gut microbiome; feature: rumen; material: SC-attached | host: Bos | place: Iran: Karaj | collected 2018-10 | reverse complement strand
AAGGCCAACAACTGATCAACGGAACGAATGAATGAATGACTTTTCCCGGTCTCTTCGGAGACCGGGATTTCTTTGCTTTCGGGAAATCGTTCAGAAAATGTTTTTCGTATGAAAAAGTGCAAAATGTATTGCACCATATGGATTTGCAATGTATAATTGTAACATCGGGGACTGTGGTACAACCGAGAATTGAAAGAGGAATCCATTGCTGGGATTCCGATGTTTATAAGGTTTTGGCAAGTTGTTTTTTAAAGAGGGAAACAGCATGGTTTTTATTGAGGCTTGTATTCTTGTCGGGGAGATTGTTGCCCTCATCCTGACGAGTATTGAGACAGGATGGCGGCAGTTTTATTACTATACCCAGCTCAGCAATTACTTCCTGACAGTTATGACGGCTATCCACCTGATTACCGTGCTGCGGAAGAAGCCGGTGAGCGAACGGCTGAACCGGTACCTGTACACCGCGACATGCCTGACGACTGTTACATTCTCCGTGGTTGCTTTTGTACTGATGCCGATGGAAGGACGCTTCTACAGCTATATGCTCGGCACGAACGCGCTGTTCCATCATACGATATGCCCGATCATGGGCGTCGCCCTGGTGACGATGCTCCGGCCGGTACGAAAAAAGGATGCCACACTGGCACTGGTTCCGACCATGATCTATACAATTATCATGTTTATTGTCAATATTTGTATCCCCGACTTCGGGCCGTATCCGTTTTTCAAGATCTACAACCAGCCGGTTTATATGAGCTTCGTCTGGCTGTTCTGCCTGCTGACACTTGTGTACGGCGCAGCCCTGCTGATGTGGATGATCAGCGGGAAGAGGTACCGGCCGATGTATGAAGGACAATAACCAAACTGAATAACATTAAAACGGAGCAGGGAAGTGGTCCCTGCTCCGTTTGCGATGCGGGCCTCATTTATTTCTCAATAATCGTATAGGCTGAGATGTCAAAGAGGGATTCATCCACCGCTGTATCAATCTGATAGACTGTATAGAACGTCTCTCCCAGGGAGGGCATGACAACTGGCGCACTCTCCAGGATATACACCAGATTCCCGGATTCATCAAAACAGAAAACCGCCTCAGCGTCATATCCTTTTTCGGGATACACCAAAGCTGTACAGGATTTGCCTTCCACGTCACGGGTTTCAGTGGTGAAGTCGGTTCTGCCGGCATGACCGGCAATCAGCTTGTACAGATCGTCCAGCAGCAGGACATTGTTTTTGATAAGTGAAGAGGATACGGTGGTGGCCACACGGGCTTCCATCTTCTCGGGACTCAGCGTATATGCGGTATCTCCCAGGAAACATTCGCCGGACCGGAAGGTATACCCGTAAAGTGAGGACGTTTCCATTGAATAGAAAGAGCCGGCTTTTGCATGCACATCACGGACCGGAACGATATCGCTCATTGAAGAGATGACAACGGAGTAATTCAGATGAGCTCCAACGCCGGCATCCAGACTGCTGTAAACCGCATCCAGCATGGAACCTTCCGCACCGGCAAAGCACAGGACTGAAACAAGTGACACGACCAGGACCAGGAAAAGGATTTTCTTCATGCCGGAAACCTCCTTATTCAATTCAAGCTACACAAATGCCGATTGTATATATTCATTTTCCACAGGTATATGTTTATTTTCTGCGGGCATATATTCGTTTCCTGCTGAAACCGGAACAGCCGGAGGCGGAAAAAAACCGCGAAACAGGGAAAATCGTTCAAAGACAAGCCGCAAAGGTTGCGATTCCGCCGTTTTTCAAGTATAATATCAAATGTATAAGTATGCTCCGAAAGAAACATATTTAAACCGGAATCCGGCATGGGATTATCCAAAAGGACCGGACGAACACGAAGGAAGGCTGTTTCATGAATCGGCAATGTGCTGGGAAGCATATCAGGCGCCGTCTGCTGGCGGCACTGCTGAGCTTCCTGATGCTGCTGCAAACCGTGGGTGTGTTTGCAGAGGATATTGCTGTGCCTGAAACGGAACCGGCCGCCGCTGCCGATACGACATCTGAACCCGCACAGGAGGCCCCGGGTGTGAGTGCCGCAGCGGAAGAAACAGATGTTCCGTCCGAAACGGATTCCGGGGAAGAAACGGCTGCACAATCATCCGGAGATATCCCGGAAGAAACAGACGGGGGAATCCCGGCAGCAGAAGAACCGGAGAGTCCGGCGGAAACCGGGGAAGAACCGGCCGCACCGTTATCCGGAGAAATCCCGGAAGAAACAGACGGAGGAATCACGGCAGCGAAAGAACCGGAGATTCCGGTGGAAACCGGGGAAGAACCGGCCGCATCGTTATCCGGAGAAATCCCGGAAGAAACAGACAGAGACATTCCGGAAGAAACAGACGGGGAAAACCCGGCAGCAGAAGAACCGGAGATTCCGGCGGAAACCTGGGAAGTCCGGGAAGGCAATGAGGATGTGCCTGCCGGCGATCCGGCAGTACTGCCTGATGAAGATCATCCCGCTGAACCGACGGACGATCCGAAAGACATTCCTGAATCACCGGAAACCAATCCGGTGACTGACACCACTCCGGTAATTGACACATCCGAATCCATTACCATGCTCCAGGCAGGCTTTGTTCCCCTTCCTGTATACTTCGAGGGGACGCTGGTCCATGAGGGCGCGGACTATACCGTTACCGCCGTGATCGGGCAGGATGCCATGTTCCCGGCGGATGTTGCCATGCGCGTGGAGGAAATTCTCCCCGGGACGGAAGAGTATGAACTGTATATCGGAATGATGGAAGAAACGATGGAGGAAGATGAAGAAATCGGCGAGTTTGCCCGGTTCTTCGACATTGCCTTTATCGCTGAGGTCGACGGCGAGAAAACCGAGATCGAGCCGCAGGCGGAAATCGACGTACAGATTACTTTCCGGGAAGCCATTGCGGTGACGGAAGAGACAGACGTGCAGGCGGTGCATATTGAAGATGATGTACCGCAGATCCTGGATGCTTCCACCGACTCCCTCGAAGCGGCTGTGCACGACGATGAAGCGATTGACACCGTATCGTTCAGCAGTGACAGCTTCTCTGTATACGGTGTATACCAGAAGGTGAAAAAGATCCTGAAGGTGATCACAGCCAGCGGTGAAACCTTCACGATTGACGTAACGTTCACATCGGATTCGGGCATTCCGGACGACGCTGACCTGACGGCAACGGAAATCACTGAGAACAATCCGGAATATGAGAATTACCGTGCCCAAGCGATCCTGGCACTGGACGCCGGGGATGTGGGCAGCGCGCACTTCTTTGATATCACCATCAGCAAGGACGGCGAGAAGATCGAACCGAGCGGTCCGGTCACCGTTACCATTGCCCTGGATGAAATGCCGGAGAATGCGGACGATGTGGCTGTGGTTCATTTTGGCGATGAAGCGACGGATGTCATTGAAGATGTGGAGCTCTCCGATACCGATGTCCAGTTCCAGGCGGAATCCTTCTCAGTATACGGCGTGATTACCGATCCGACCAATGAAGTGAACAACCTGAACGGTAAAATCGCGACCATCAGCCGGAACGGGGAATACCTGACCGGAACAACGCTGAGTACTACACCGCGGATGATCGGGAAAACCCGGAACGCCGGTGAAGCGGCCCAGTACTACTTTGTATCCACGGGCACAGCCGGGAAGTATTATGTGTATACCATTGATCCGGAGACCCAGTCGAAGCTTTATGTCAATTTCAAGTATCGCGGCGGGCAAAGCAGGGAAGCAGACTGTTTCCTGAGCGGCGACCCGCAGGAACTGAACGTGGAGCAGTTCGGCAATGATTACCGGATCAGCTGGCGGCATCCGGCCGGTACTTCCTTCGCAATGGACTACTGGCAAGGCGGAGGCGGAGCAGGATTCGGCGGATATGCGGTCAGCAGCGGCGGCGGTATCAGCGACAACCACCGGATGCGCCTGGATTTCATCAACGGTGACGAACCGTCCGAAACCAAATATGTGGTGATTATCAAGCACGAAGGCGAGTATTATACCGTACAGGCCGACGGAACGCTGGTGCCGTGCGTATATCATGAAGACACGAACCTGGTTGAGATGGAATCCCCGGTTATGTGGACCTACAGCAGCGTCAACGGGGGAAATAACCTGAAAATTGCGGAAGAAGCCATTGCATTCACCCCGAACCTCCTTCCCACTCAGTTCTCGTACCGGTACATCAATCCGAATGAGGCAGACGGCATCACGAATGAACAGGTGATTGACTACGGGGACCACAAAGAAGCTGTAAGTGAAGCGCGGAACAGCGCGCTCCTGTATGAAAACCACAACCTGCATGGAGTCTGGAACAACAGCGGCAATTATATCGGTGTATCGGAAAACAAGGGCAAGCTGAGTATTTCCGGAATGAACAGCGCGGCTGACGCAGCGGAGGTTTACCTGGCGGTGCCGATGCTGCCTTCCAGCGCATACGGCAAAACCAACGCGGTGAACCATATTGATATCTCCGTAAAGGGCTCCGCCAACATGAATATCGCATTCCCGTACGGTACTTATTATGATGAGGACGGGAACGAGATCATCGTTGACAAGGACCATCCCATCACCTATTCGGTGACAGGATATGACATCGTGGTGAAGCAGGAAGACATGATGCGGTCCGAAATATCGGCGTACAAGGTGAACAGCGACGGGTCCCAGACGCTGCTGGATGACATGTTCTACGTAACCGGTTATTCCGACAACGGCAGGAATGACGGCCCGAGTGATTCCGACCAGGTCCGGATTGAAGGCTTCTTCAAGGTTTCGTATACGAATGTGCCCGGACAGAACGGAAACGCGGAGAGCCGGGCGGCAAGGCTGGCGACACCGGTATATTACACGGTGACTGTGCCAAAGTCCGTTACGATTCCGCTGGAGTATAACGGAAAGAAAATATATACAAAAGAAACAGACAGTTCGGACCTGCAGGAAGCCAAAGTCGACACGACGGTGATTCTTTCGGCAAGCTTTACTTACTGGGATTTTGATAACAACAAATGTCCGGGATGCACCATGAATATCGGCGGAAGCTGGAGAGACGGGGATATTCCGGACGGCAACGGAGACTTTATTGTCGCCAGCGGCATGGACTTTGAACTGCAGTATATCGGGGGAACAGGAACATTTGCGATTGAAATCGTCAAATATATCGTGGATGAGCATGGACTCCCGGTCCAGGTTGCCAGTGAACCCAAATACACATTTGATGTCTACTACAGCCGGAATAAAGACGCCAATTATGTGGAACAGTATTACGGCGTAACAGATCCGTCTGTACTGAACACCCTGGACCTGGAATCCTATACCAAGCTGCATACCCAGATCGCCCAGGTAGGAACCAACGGTTCCGGCGTGCTGTACGATTATGACGCCGGATCGCTGGTGAGCGACAGTACATACGCGATGTTCTATATCAAGGAAGACCCGGAAAGCGTCGACCAGAAAATTGTTGATGTGAACGGGCAGACATGGGAATATACCGGAAAAACAACGATTGTGACGGAATATGTGGCGCGGTCTGAACGGCATGATGAGGATCATGTAGTACAGAGCTATACCAGTTTTCCTGAAGTGCTCGGGCATTTCCGGTATTATGACAGTTCCGGACAGAACGGCACAGAGAAAGACAGCCGGTTCCTGGAATTCCATGTGTACAATGAATATACCAACAGGAAATCGGAAATCCAGATTACAAAATTCGTAGTGGATGAAAATAAGAACGTCATCAATCCGATGACGCCTGTGGAGAGCGTATTCTACCTGTACGGAATGGCCGGGGATCCGCACGACATGGAGAACATAAACAAGGGACGTTATGTGGCAGATTTCGACACATCCGCATACACAACCGACGCAAACCTGGTGAACCCGGTGCCGGTTCCGGTCGGCACCAACGGGTGGAACTATACATATTATACGGCCGTGCCGGGCAAACTGTATACGATCACAGAGGATAAAGACTCCATTCCGGAGCAGATCGTGGATACCGAGGGGTATATCTGGAATTATACCGGTACGGAGATACTGACGGAATTCGCCTGGCGCGGGGAAGGTGACGAAGGTGTACGTCACTACAGCAAAACATATACACGGGCCGACGATATATATGCAGCGGTGCCGGAAATCCTCGGTGCATATACCGGGTATGACGGAAGCGCCCTCTATAACGGATACCTGGATTTCTTCGTGTACAACAAGTATACGAAGACACAGCAGAAGGTGGATTCGGACAAACTGAACCTGCAGCTGAACAAGCGGTGGGACAAGAATGGCGATTCCACGCCGCCGGAAAACGGAACGGTGACATTCCTGCTGCACCAGGTGAAGAAGACCACCACGACCACGTCATCCGGAGGCGGAGGCGAAGAGCCGGAACTTATTACGGTTGAACTGTATGCGAAGGACAGGCAGACAAAGCTCTACAGTACCACCGGAGAAATGGATGACACCATACAATTCAACTTCCAGACCAGCAATCCATGGTCAGGTGCGAACATCTGCGTGCAGCCGCTGAACCAGAGCTGGAGCGACACCCTGAAATACATCCAGTCCATGCAGAACTGCACAGGGTCATTTACCTATACAATCAGCAGCCGGCACGTCCTGGGCGGAAAGGTGAAGCTGTTCTTCGACAATGATATTGCCGGATTCCGGGTTACCAGCGCAAGCGGAGGCGGCGGAGGCGGCGGATCTTCTTCCGCGCCGGCAGAAGAAACGGTTACAGTGACAACGGAGCAGGATCCGGAAGGAAGCGGATTCCCGATGGAAATCCGTATTTCCGGGGATACCAACTGGACCTGGCAGGGGGAGAACCTGCTGGCGAAGGTGGTCCGGGGAAATACCGTAACGGAATATTCCTACTGGCTGCAGGAAGAGGAACGGACAGGCAAAGCCAGGCCCTATGTGAAATACACGTTTGAAAATGACGTTGGCAAGGACAAGGATCATGCTGTGAGCGGGGCCGGATCCCATGCAGTGAATGTGACCAACTCATACGACAACAGTTATCCGGAAAACGAACTGATTTCCGTGCAGAAATCCTGGAAAGACCAGGAAGGAAATGCCCTGATTAACCATCCAACGGAAATCACCGCAAAGGTCTACCGGATCAAACTGCCGGTGATGGCATCGTATACCGATGAAGTCAAGTTCAAGCCAGTGGGCGGGCCGTATGATGTAATCGGCCAGCCGACCACCTGGCAGGACAACGGCAATGAAATCCTCAATGACGTTGTGTTCTATTACAACGGCTATTACTACTATGTCCGGAAAGGCCAGTTCATCTTCAACCGCGCACAGCTCCAGGCGTGGATCGGCCAGCTGGACCGGGGAGAAATGGACGGCGATCATACCACCCGGCTGACCGGCACGGTATATAATTCGATTGATGAGGTTAAGCAGCTGGCTGCGGCAAACCAGTATATTGAACGCGGAGACATCTGTATCTATGAGGGCGATTACTGGGTGTTCTGCCACACCAGCGGACCATTCGGCACCAAGAGCCATACCTACGGACCGGACGTGGACGGCAACTGGCGCAAAATCGGCAAAGCCAATTTCTACAGCGGCATCACAATTGATCTGATGCAGAACAGCGAGTACTATACAGAAAATGAAATAAAGACGCAGACGATCCGGGCACTGTATTCATTCATTGACCAGCAGCTGGCAGGAACCGGAATTACCTGGACGGATGCGGACAAAGAGCCGGAACTCTACATGGAGAATGTCGTCATTGCCAGGAATACGGACTGGGAGACGGATTTCAGCGCTGAAGCCGGATACCTGTATTTCGTCTTCGAGGATCCGATTCCCGGATATACAACAACCTATGGCTTTGAGGAGCACGGTGTTTTCGACCAGGATCAAAGCATTGAAATCGTGAACACCACCACCCGCGGGGAACTGGATGTTACCAAGACGTGGGCCGGGGAGAACAGCGCGGACGGGATCTATTTCACCGTAAAGCGGAACGGTACAGATATCACCGCCGAAATCGTCACGGCACCGACCAGCTATGGCCTGACAGAATCGGACGTCAACCGGAACGCAAACCATATTTCCCTGATTGTCCCGAAAGGAAGCAACGGGTGGGATACCCTGAAGATCAAGAACCTCCTGCTTGCGGATTACAAACCGGATCCGGCAGATGATATTCCGTACGTATACACAGTGCAGGAAATCGGATATTATGACACAGAAGGCGACCACTGGACAGTTGATGAATTCCTGACCGGATACAGCATGAGTGAGCCGGGCCAGGAAACGGCAAACACCGGGAATCCGGAAAGCGGCGGGGTGAAACTGACGGGGACGGATGCCAGCACGATTACCATCCATAACGAAACGCCGACGGAACTGTCCTTCACCAAGAAATGGCGGAAGAATGGATTCCCCCTGACATGGCAGAAGCCGATCAGTGTGACCATGAACGCGTACGCGGATGATCCTGAGACAGATGTAAAGGAAGACACCAGCTACACGCTGAGCCCGGAAAACCATGAGGGCTGGACAGCGGCCGAAAACAACGACGGTTCCGTGACGTTCACGATCAGCGGACTGAGGGCGTTTGATGACAACGGCAACGCACTGACCTATTATGTAAAGGAAACCGGTATCCCCGGTTATACGACCAGCTACGCGGACGCGGACGGCAATGCCATCGAACGGGCCGAGGACGGACAGACGATCATCAATACCGCATATATTGATGTACGGGTGATCAAGCGGAATTACAAGACGCAGGAGACGATGACGGGAGCGGAATTCCGGCTGGACCGGAAGACGGAGACCGGGTACGAAGAGGGAACTGCCGCCGCGGTGGGCGATGACGGCACGCTGGTGTTTGAAGGACTGGCGGACGGTGAATACCGGATTGCCGAAACCAAACCACCGGCCGGATATATACCGCTGGCCTCGCCGATCCGGTTTACCATTGAAGACGGGATTGTCTCGTATGCAGGAGGCGAAGGACTGGTAACCTATACAGCGGCAACGGCGGACGCCCCGGCAGCATTCACCGTGGATAACCGGCCGGGTGTGGCGTTGCCGTCCACGGGCGGAGAAGGCACGGCACCGTATATCGTGACCGGAATCGCGCTGATGGCGCTGGCCGGGACAATCCTGCTGGACCGGAAAAGAAAAGCCCATAAATGACAGGTCCGGGAGCTGAGGAAACGGCTCCCGGATTTTTCATGTAAAAGTGCGCTGAAGCCTTGAAAAAAAAGGATTGCAAACCCATATGAAGTATGTTATACTGACGTGCGTGTGGTGATTCACACAGTATATATGGCATAACGCCTTGAAAGAAGGGTTTATCGTAAAGAGTGGAAAAGGCCTGAAGGTTCCCGGAGTCTGGAAAAACATGGCTTTTCCGGCTGGCAGGGGGACTGAAGAAGGGTCTTGTTTCCGCTCTTTTTGATTGCCCGGAAAGACAAACAGAAACGGAGCACAAATGGCAAAAGCGGAAGTTGCGGCAATTGAAAAACGGTGCGAAAAAATCGCGGAGGACATGGGCTACGAGCTGGTGGACGTCGCGATTGAAAAAGAGCCGACGGGGAAGTACCTGCGGTTCTACATCGACCGGCCGGAAGGCATCTCCCTGGATGACTGCGAGGCATACCACAAGGCAGTCCGCCAGCTGGCAGACGCGCTGGATTACGACTTCATGGAAGTCTCCTCACCGGGGATTGACCGCCCGCTGAAGAAGGACCGCGATTTTGAGCGCGCGCTGGGAACAGAAGTGGAAATCAAACTGTTCAAGGCGATTGACGGCGTGAAGGTGATTACCGGAACGCTGGCCGGAATCGAGGACGGCGACATTGTGCTGGATACGCCGGAAGGCGAGAAGCGGGTTGCCCGCAAAGCCGCGGCGCTTGTGAAGCCGATCGTGGATATGAGCGGCGTGGAGGATGTTGATCTTGGAGAAGATCAACCCTCGGAATGACAAAGAAGCGGAGCTGAAGAGAATACTCCGGCAAAGAAACAGAACAATCATTGCACTGACAACGGATATGAAAGAGAGGATGCACCAATGAAGTCGGAAGTTATTGAAGCCATCAGAATGCTGGCAAAGGAAAAGGAAATCAGCGAGGAATCGCTGTTCGGGACCATTGAGGAGGCGCTGAAGGCTGCTTACAAGAAGAACCTTCCGAAGGGCGAGAACGCTCCGAACAACCTGGATGTGACGGTGAACCGGGAAAACGGCGCCATTTCCGTGTATGCCCGGAAGCTGATCCTGGAAGACGAGGAAATCGAGGATCCCACGAACCAGATTTCCCTGAAGGACGCGCAGAAGATCAACCCCACCTACCAGATGGGCGATATCGCTGAAGTGAACGTGACGCCGAACGGCTTCCTGCGGGTGGCTGCGCAGACGGCGAAGCAGGTGATTATCCAGCATATCCGCGAAGCGGAACGCGGCAAGATCTACGACGAGTATGTGGAAAAGGAAAGCGAAATCCTGACCGGTATCGTCGAACGGATTGAGCCGAAGGTTGTGTATGTGGACCTGGGCCGGACCGAAGGCGTGCTGGAAAAGGACGAGATGATCCCCGGTGAAACCTTCCACGACGGCGACCATATCAAGGTTTACATCCTGGAGGTGCACCGCAGCAACCAGAACTCCGGATACACCCCGCAGGTGTATGTGAGCCGGATCCATCCGAACCTGGTGAAGCGCCTGTTCGAAATGGAAGTGCCGGAAATCGCCGGCGGCATCGTGACGATCAAGAACATCGCCCGCGAAGCCGGCAGCCGGACCAAGATCGCCGTGCACAGCGCGGACCTGATGATCGATCCCGTCGGCGCCTGCGTCGGACAGCGGGGCGGCCGTGTGGACCGGGTTGTGGCTGAACTGAAGGGCGAGAAGATCGACATTATCAAGTGGAGCAGCAATCCCGCGGAATTCGTGGCGAACGCCCTGAACCCGGCGCACGTGCTGAGCGTGTACCAGGCACGGGATGAGAAGGCCTTCCGCGTGATCGTGCCGGACAACCAGCTGAGCCTGGCCATCGGCAAGGAAGGGCAGAATGCCCGCCTGGCCGCGAAGCTGACCGGATGGAAGATCGATATCAAGAGCCAGAGCCAGGCCGCCGAAATGGACGACATGGTGGACGAGAACGGCCAGGCGACCGAATACGTGCAGGTGGAGACGCCCACGTACGACAGCTTCACGATGGACTTCGACGCCAGCCTGCTGGGCGACGACGACACAATGTAAGGAGCCATAGATGAAGCCGAAGAAAATCCCCATGCGGATGTGCGTCGGATGCCGGGAAATGAAGGAAAAGAAGACGCTGATCCGCGTGGTGCGGAATCCCGAGGGAGAGGTTTCCATCGATCCCACGGGCAAGAAGAGCGGCCGCGGCGCGTATGTATGCCGGAATCCGGAATGCCTGAAACGCGCAATTAAGCAGAAGCAGCTGGAGCGCCAGCTGGAAGCGGTGCTGGGACCGGAAACAGCCGAAGCACTGCAGGCCGAACTGGCGGCGGCGCTTGCGGGGGACGCCCATGAATGAGCAGCGGCTGAAAGGCCTGATGGGCCTGTGTGTACGGGCCGGACAGGCGGTATTCGGTGAGGACGCGTGCCGGAAGGCCATTACGGCCGGACAGTGCGGAATCCTGCTGGCGGACGGCGACATGAGCCGGAACACGCGGGAACGCTATGAGCGCGTGTGCGAAGTGACCGGAACGGAGATGGCGGTGCTTCCGGCAGGACTGCTGGAGGAAGCCACAGGACGGCCCGGAGCGGCGATGGCTGTGAAGGCGGGCTCGTTCGCGGAACAGATATCCTGCTGTATGAAACAGGACAGCTGAGGAATACCAACTACGACTATTTTAGATGCCGGAAAACGGCGGGGGGACAAACGTCGAATGGCGAAGGTAAACTTGAAAGATGCCACCAAGGGACTTGTGGACGAGGCTTCCGAAATTCTGGAAAAGGCCGTAGGAATGCGCCGTGAGGCGGATTCCCTGATGGACGCGCTCCGCAGGATGGACGCGGAAATGAGCCGCCAGAAGGAAGAGGAGGAACTCCGCCGGAAGCAGCAGGAGCAGCTGAAGGCCCAGTCCGCCCACACAAAGGCGTTCACCATGCTGGACGAAGACGAAAAGCAGATGATGCAGGCTGCCATGCAGGAAGAGCAGGCGGCTGCCGCCGAAGCGCCCGCGGAGGAGAAGAAACCCGAACCGAAGCAGGAAGCGGAAGAACCGGTGAAGGCGGAGGAAGCCAAGGAAGAGACCAAGGCGGAACCGAAAGCCGAAGAAAAGCCGGAAGCTCCTGCGGCGGAAACAGAAAAGAAAGAACCCGCGCCGGAA
>JAEEGK010024971.1_pt1 | contig 12331 bp, 9 predicted proteins | sample 8958771 | NCBI WGS metagenome assembly JAEEGK01 (sample SAMN16246547, study PRJNA631951) | gut metagenome | biome: gut microbiome; feature: rumen; material: SC-attached | host: Bos | place: Iran: Karaj | collected 2018-10 | reverse complement strand
AGTTGAAGGATGCGACGGTCATCGCCTTGCAGTTGGTCGGCATAGCCGGGCACATCAGGGCGCGGTCCGACGAAGCTCATCTGACCGATGAGGACGTTGACCAGTTCGGTCAGGCAGTCCACCTTGCTGTGGCGCAGCCAATGACCCATACGCGTGACGCGCGGGTCGTCGGCCGTAGTGATACTGTCGCCTTCGGCTTGGTCATACATGGTGCGGAACTTGAAGATCCTAAAAGGCTTGCCGTCTTTTCCGATGCGTTTTTGCATGAAAAACACTGGACCTTTCGAGTCGAGTTTGATGAGTATACCAATGACGAGTAGGGGTAGAAACAACACGATAAGCCCAAGCAGAGCGACACTGCGGTCGAAGCACCACTTGAAGAAAAACCCTATTTTGTGTTCATTTTTCGCCACGCTGCATAGCCTCCATATTGAGTATTGCCTTTACGCGGGGCAAAGTTATGATTTTTCTGAATGGGTACAATAATTTTACGGCGATCTTCATCCATTTGCAATATCGTATTGCAATATTACAATAGGACTTCCTGAACTTAAACTTCTCGACGAGAAAGTCTTGGATATTAGAGTGTTCAGTGATGCTACGTGAGCCGTCGGTGACATATCTAAAGCTTTTTTCCTGCAGATAATATTGGTTCATGCGGTAGAACAAGCCATAATAAGGAAAGGTGCCGTTATGCTTATATTCGGGTTGGATACCGATGATGCCATATTCGGCAGCTTCTTTCCATAGACGGTTGGCGCAGAATCCAATAAACCCGTTAGTGCTGCGGTCGAAAACACCCCAATACTCATAGTCTTTGCTTTGGCAATGACGGAGGTAGTCTTCAAAAACCTGTGGGTTCATGGGGCGGTCTACGGTGGCATAGTCGTCGAAAGTGGCTTTCAGGATGGGATAGCCCGAGTCTTGAATGAGCGATATGTCAATTAATCGGAAATCAAAACGCTCCAAAGCCTTGTTGACACGGTTTTTGGTGTTTGACGACAGCTCTTCCAGTCCTCCAAATTGGTCTTTGATAAGGTTCCAAAAACATGTCTCTTCTTGACAGTCAAAGTTATAGGTGTTTCTTACCATCAAGCCACCTTGTTTGAGCAATGCTTTCCATTCCTGCTCCTGCAACTTAGGCTCTTCGTGCGGTGCGCCATCGAAACGCCAGGCTTGTCGATATAGATAGAAGTCCTGCATCAGAAGATTCGTTTGATAATGGCATTGAAGGCATACCCAACAAAGCAAAACAAGGCTCGGAAGAAAGGCAATCGCTCTTGTTTGCGATACACCCGCCACACGTCTTTGGCGGCATTCCATTTGTTGGCCGAAGCTGAGTTGCTCCTGACGCGGTATTTCATCAGCACCTCAGGGATTGGATAGGCCTTGTGACCGTCTTTCAAAATCTTACACCATAACGCCATGTCGTCGCTGGTGGCATTGTCGGGCATCACCAATGAACCCGTTTGAGTTTGGTCAAGCATAATGGTGCCACTGCCTATGATGGTGTTTCTCAGGTATTTGTTATATGAAATCACTCCAGCTGTCTTGATGGTTTTGCCTTTCGATGTACCGTCTTCACGCATCAATTCATAGGCAGAATAACTGAAAGCGCATCCATTTTCTATCATGAATCGGACTTGTTTTTCCAGTTTTTCGGGATGCCAAAGGTCATCGTTGTCGAGGAAGGCGATGAAATGTCCTTTCGCTCTTGCCAGACATTGGTTACGGGTACCCGCAATGCCAGAATGCTTTTTGGCTATAGCAAAATCGATGCGTGGCTCGTTTGCACTATAAGATTGCACAATGAGAGGTGTGCTGTCGCTTGAGCAATCGTCGGTGATAATCAGTTCCCAGTTGCTATAGGTCTGGTGCAGCACAGATTCAATGCTTTTCGCAATGTAGTTCTCCGCGTTGTAGCTGGGCATGATGACCGATACCAAAGGCTGACTATCCACGGCGAAAAGCATCACTTCAATCCTTCAATCCAAATCTTAATCTGTTGCTCATCGTGAAGTTTGCACACGAGCAGTGAGTGGTCGCGATAGGCCACGAGATAGTCCTCCAAGCCTTCCACCACGGCTTCGGTGCCTTCTTCGATGTTGATGATGGTGTTCTTGTTGTCGACCGAAACCACTTTGCCACGAATGGCATTGCCCGATTCGTCTTTCTTGGCATGGGTGAAGAGTGAGCCCCAAGTGCCGATGTCGCTCCAACCGAAGTCGGCAGGAATAGTGAAGGTGTTGGGCGATTTCTCCATCACACCATAGTCGATGCTGATGTTGGGGCAGTCCACAAAGTGGTCGTTGATGAAGTCCTGTTCCTCGGGAGTGCCGAAGTTGTAGATACCTTTTTCGAACACTTTCACCATCTCGGGCAGGTATTGCTTGAATGCCTGCATGATACCGTCCAAGGTCCAGAGGAAGATGCCACTGTTCCAGAAGTAGTTACCTTCTGCAACGAATTTCACTGCTGTATCATAGTCAGGTTTTTCCTTGAACATCTCCACTTTCACCACATTAGAAAATGCTGAATTATGAATGCTGAATGCTGAATTATTCCCATTGGCAGCAATTTCGCATTCCACATTCCGCATTCCGCATTCCTCATTCTTTTTGGGCACTTGGATATATCCGTACCCCGTTTCGGGTCTGCTAGGCTTGATGCCGATGGTCATCAGCGCATCAGGGTTCTTGGCTAAAAAGTCGAAACCTAAACGAATGATACGTTGAAACTCTGTTTCATTCGTTACCAAATGGTCGGCAGGAGTGACGACGATATTGGCGTCAGCGCAACGACTTTGGATGTGATAAGCGGCGTAGGCGATGCAAGGCGCAGTATTTCTTCTTGCCGGCTCACAAAGCACCTGGTCGGGACGCAGCATAGGCAGGTGTTCCAAGACGAGATGCTTGTAGGCCTTATTGGTCACCACGAGGAAGTTCTCGTCGGGGATGACGGGACTGAAACGCTCGTAAGTACTGCGAATGAAGCTTTTTCCTGTGCCAAGGATATCGAGGAACTGCTTGGGATAGTTGTCTTTGCTGAGCGGCCAAAAGCGGCTACCGATGCCACCGGCCATGATGATGCAGTAGTTGTTCATTGATTCATGTTGTTAAGTAGCGATTTGCCTTTTTCGCTCAGATAGGGCTTCAAGTCGGTCAAAGCAATCTTACATAACGGCATTCCTGCTGCATACGAGGCGATTTCGTAAGGCTCAAAGCAAAACACCACGCTGTCGGTTTCGATCCAAGGTTCGTTGTTGGGCAGAGCGGTTATTTCTTCGAAATCCAAAAACAAATCCTCTTTCTCCAGTTTTGCAAAATATTGTTTTTCAACATTTTCAGCTATCAAATCAATGAGTTGTTCCGGCTCTTCAAACAAGTCATAACCCACGATGCTGCCATCGATTTTGCTAAAAGTGGTGCCATTATACCAAGGCATCTCATGGGCGCCGCCCGTATAGAGATAACCTTCAGTGGTATAAGTGACGTATTTGTCGGTTTGTTCCGACAAGGTGTAGTTTTCTTCGTATTCCGAGCGAGGTTCGCTGCCGTCTTCCTCAAAGAAATCATCCCTCATCGACTGGAGATAGGCAACGTGGTCTTCCGTTTCGTCGGAGAGCATCCAATGCAAGATGTTTTTCTTCAGGGTCTTGTTTTTGGTGACAGGCAGTTCGAGGCTGACATTGAAGCGGGAATAGCCTTCGCTGTATTCACTCTCGATAAAAACGCTGTCGCACAATGTATAGGTTTCAACTTCAACTTCGTTAGGGTCCTTAGGCTGGCAACCCGCAACGACTAAAAGAAGCATCGCGATAGGGAAGAATAGTTTTTTCATGACAAATATTTATTGATTTAACGTGGCAAAGATACTGCTTTTTTAGAGAACGCGAAATAGGATTGTTTATTTCACCCAACGATAGAGGATTTCGATGGGGTGAACGGCATGTACGCCTATGCCGTCGAGGATCTGCTGACGGCAAGAAGTGCCAGGTGCGGAAACGATGGTCGGGACACCGTTGTTCGTGTTGTCCATGGCCTTGCGGATGGTCGGAAAGAGAACCATCTCGCCGATGGTCAACGAGGTCTTGTAGTGTTCTTTTTCATAGCCGAACGAACCTGCCATGCCACAACAGCCGCTTGGGATGACATGCACTTGGGCGCCTGCAAGTAACTTGAAGGCAGCAACGGTCTTTTCCGTTCCTACCAAGGCTTTCTGATGGCAATGGCCATGGAGCCATATTTCAACGGCATCGGTCTTGAAATCTTCCATGGTGATGCGGCCTGCAGTCACTTCATGCATGATGAACTCATCAAAAAGCAAGGCGTTGCGTCCTAGTTGTTGGGCTTGTGGACGCAGCTCGGTTGGCACCAAGTCGGGATATTCGTCGCGGAAGCTGAGGATGCACGAAGGTTCTATGCCGACCAAGGGTGTTTGTTCTGAAATCTTGTCCTTCAGCAGGTTGACATTCCTTAAAGCGAACTTTTTCGCCAACTTGAGGTTGCCTTTCGAGATGGCGGCACGGCCGCTCTCGACGTGTTTCGGGATCTCTACCTCATAGCCTAGACGTATGAGGAGTTTGGCAAATGTCAGGCCTAGTTCGGCTTCCTGGAAGTTGGTGAACTCGTCGGCGAAAAGGTAGACTTTGCCTTTGGTGGCCTGTCCCTGATGTCGGCGACATTCCTTTTTAACCGCTTTGCGCATCGTCATGCGGCTCAAGGTGGGGATATCGCGCTCGGTCGAGAACTTGATGATGCGTTTGATGATGTTGGACGAGAAGTTCCATGAGGCAAAGAAGTTGTAGATCGGCCAAACAATGTGCCCCAACTGCTCCACCGTGGCCATCCAAGATACGGCAAAGGAGCGCAAAGGCATGCAGCCGACGTCGTATTTGTGTTGAAGGATTTCGGAGCGCAGGCGTGTCATGTCGACGTTGGAAGGACACTCGCTGCGGCAGCCTTTGCAAGCCAAACAGCTGTCCAACACTTCGGCCAATTCCTCCGATTTCAGGATGCTTTTGTCTTTGTTGAGCGCTTGTGTGAAGGCCTCGCTCTCCCACCCTCTTGTGAGAATTTCGCGAAGCACGTTGGCACGGGCGCGGGTGGCCTTGGTCTCGTCGCCACTCACCTTGAAAGCGGGACAGAGCGTGCCGCCAATCAGGTTCGACTTGCGGCAGTCGCCGGCACCATTACATTGCTCAATGCTGCACATCAGGGCATGGAGTTGTGTCTTTGCTCCCGTGGCACCTTCCACCTTGCACTCGTCGAAAGCGGCTTTCCAGTTGTAGTAAGTCTTACCTAGGCCTAACACCTTCTCTATGGCATACCGCTGCCCCACCTCAAAGCGCAGCATGCTGTCCATTGGTAGGGTGTCGACGATTTTGTGCAGGTTGAAGACTTGATCGGGATCCCAGCATTTTTTGAGGTCTTGCATCAAGGCATAGACCTTGTCGCCATAGAGCAATTGTATGAACTCGCCACGGAGTCGGCCGTCGCCATGCTCTCCGCTGAGCGAGCCTTTGTATTTCTTGACCAAAAGGGCGGTTTCGTACGCTACTTCGCGGAATTTTCTTAGTCCTTCGGCTTCTTTGATATTGATGATGGGTCGCAAGTGCAACTCGCCTGTGCTGATGTGGGCATGATAGACACAGCTCAAGCCCAGCTTTTCCAACATTTGGCCAAAGTCGGCCATGTAGGCGGGCAGTTTTTCGGGCGCTACAGCCGTGTCCTCAATGACGCCGATGGGTTTGGCATCGCCTTTCATGCTGGTGAGCAGACCCAAACCTGCCTTACGCAGACTCCACACCTTGCTGATTTCTGAGCCATAAACGCGAGAGCAGGCATAGACCAGCTGTTCGTCATTCTGCATTAGGGCTCGCTCCATCTGGTCGGCCACGGCATCAATTTTGGCCCTTGTCTCACCGCGCAACTCGATGATGAGGATGGCAGCGGGGTCGCCTTGCACAAAGAAGCGGTTTTTCTGTTGTTCGACATTCTGTTTGCTGAGTTCCAAGATGTTGCGGTCCATCAACTCGACGGCCGAGGGATGGAATTGCAAGGCGACGAGATTGCCCAAGAAACTCTTTTGCAACGTGTCGCAATGGGCGCATACCACCATCTTCTCCTTGGGCGGCAAGGGGTCGAGGTCGACTTTGATTTCGGTGATGAAAGCCAAGGTACCTTCGCTGCCGGCTAACACCTTACAAAGGTTCACTGTGCGGTATTCAAGAGGCTTGGAGTCATCGTGCAGGTCTTCGATCACCTCGTCGATGGCATAGCCACAGGAGCGTCGGCGCAGGGTCTTGTCGGGATAATTTTCTTCGATGGAATGGACGGTCTTTTCGTCCAAGGCCCAACGGATGAGTTGAGCGTATATGCTTTGTATCAGTAGATTGGATTGGCTTTCCCAGAAATGGTTTCCAAACCTTTCTTCCAATTCACGGATGGTATAGGTCTTGAACACTTCCACGCTGCCATCGCAGAGCACACCTCGGGCTTCTAGCACATGATGTCGGGTGCTGCCATAGATGAGGGAATGCGATCCGCAGGAGTTGTTGCCAAACATGCCGCCGATGCAGCAGCGGTTGCTGGTGGAGGTCTCGGGGCTGAAAAAGAGTCCGTAAGGTTCTAAAGCGAGGTTGAGTTCGTCTAAAACCACGCCTGGTTGCACCCTCGCCCAACGTTCTTCCTTGTTGATTTCAAGTATCTTCTTGAAATGTTTGCTGATGTCGACCACGATGCCGCTACCCACCACTTGTCCGGCGATGGAAGTGCCGCCTGCTCTCGGAATGAGGTGGGTATGTCGCTTTTTGGCTTCTTCTATGAGATAGACGACGTCCTGTTCGTTTTCAGGGAAAGTCACGCCTTGCGGCACCTCACGGTAGGCCGACGCATCGGTGGCGTAGGCAATGCGGTGCAGCGGGTCGGTGTGTATGGTGTACATCTCGGCTTATTTGTCCAGCTGGCTGAAAATGCTGTTGTTGCTCTTGAATTCGGGCACGATGGCTTTCATCTGGGCCACGATCTTCATTGGGTCGCAGGTCTCCAAGGCTTCGTGCAGTTTGATGAACATGGCGTCGACATCGGCGGCCGCGTATTTCCTCACGATGGCGTGCATGATCTTCTCGTTGTCGGTCTTGATGGTGTTCTCTTCGTTGGCCAACACCTCTTCGTAGAGTTTCTCGCCGGGACGCAAGCCCGTCTCGATGATCTCCACTTCGGGGCGGTGGGCCAACTTGCGCATCTTCTCGGCCAGGTCCCAAATTTTGACCTTCTCGCCCATGTCGAAGACGAAGATGTCGCCACCCTCGCCAATGGAGCCGGCTTCAAGCACAAGGCTGCAAGCTTCGGGGATGGTCATGAAGAAACGTGTGATGCGGCGGTCGGTGACGGTGATGGGTCCGCCCTGCTCGATCTGTTTGCGGAACAGCGGCACTACCGATCCGTTGGAGCCTAACACATTGCCGAAACGCGTAGTGATGAACTTGGTGTTGCCTTGGCGGCTCTGCGTGTAAATCTCGGCAATACGCTTGGTAGCTCCCATCACATTGGTCGGGTTGACGGCCTTGTCGGTCGAAATCATGACGAACTTCTCCACGCCATATTCAATGGACAAGTCGGCGACGAGCTTGGTACCAAACACATTGACGAACACGGCTTCGTAGGCATTCTCTTCCATGAAAGGCACGTGCTTGTAGGCTGCGGCATGAAACACCACCTGGGGATGGTAAGTCTCAAACACCTCCCTCATGCGGATGGGGTCTTTCACATTGGTGATGACGAATGCCATGCGGCTTTTCATCTCCTTGAATTCGGGCGTGTTGTTCATCTCGAACTGGAAGTCGTACATCGGCGACTCCGCCTGGTCGAGCATGATGAGCTTCGAGGGGTTGTAGTGCATCACCTGTCGGCAAATCTCGCTACCGATGGAGCCTGCAGCGCCGGTGACAAGCACCACTTTGTCGTTAATTTCGCGTATGACGTTGCTCTTACCCAAAATGATGGGCTTGCGGCCCAACAGGTCTTCGATTCTAATATCTTCGATTTGGTTGGTCGAGATTTTGCCGTCCACCCATTTGTCGAAAGCCGGGATGGATTTCACGATGAGGTTGAGTGCCAGACCTTGCTCGATGATTTCCTTGTTGCGTTCTTGCGTTAGGCTAGGGATGGCCACGATCATCACATCGATGTCGTACTTTTCGATGAACTCAGGGGTCATGGCCACCTTGGGAGAATAAATCTTGATAGTATTGATTTGGGTGCCTACACGTTTCGGGTCGTCGTCGACGAAGGCCTTGATCTTGAATTTCGAGTTGGTGTCTTGACTCAGCGTGCGAAACAGCATGGTACCACCGTCGCCCGCGCCATAGATGAGGGTATTCATCTTGTCGGCTGTGTTCTTGTACACCTCGTTATACAGACGTCGGATGACGAAACGCATGAGGCTCATCGCCACCATGGTAATCAGATAGTGGTAGATGATGGTCACATAACGCGGGTAGATATCGGTCGCCAAGTTCGGAGAAATCTGATGGATGACCAATTTGCTGATGATGAGGAAGGATAACGCACTTGTGCAAGCGTAGAAAATCTTTCGGACGTCGTTAAATCCGGAGTAACGGAGCATGCCGTCGTAAACCCTACTGATGAGGAAAGCCAAGAGGTAGACCGCAGGCACGAGCCAGATGCGGCTCCAATCGAAGACGGAGGCTGCAATATCCTTGAAATAAAGCATCATGATGGCCAACACGTAGGCCAAAATGACAATAATCATATCTACAGCCAAAATCCAATATCGTGGCAGTGTATTGCTTTTATGTTTTCCGAAGATGAAATTACAAAAGCGAGTAATTATTTTTCGCATAGCAAAAGGTCTTTAAAGGACTGCAATATTACGACATTTTTTTAAAAAAATAAAAATATTTTTCAGCCTTGTTTTATTTTCCTTCGGAAGGCTGGTTGTCGTCGGCATCAAGGCATTCTGCCAATGCCGAAACGAAATACCAGCGTCCATTGCTTTCGCAATAGCATTTGTAGCGGGTGCGTTGCTTCTCACCTTTTTGGAAGACAAGACCGTTTTTCAGGACGAAACGGGCGCCATGGGGAAGGCTTTCCACGGTGGTTGTGTTGTCGGGCTGTTTGTCGTATTTGTGCAAAACCCTTTGTAAGTTCAGGTCGGCGGTGCTGCTGGCCTTGATGTGGTTGAGGTGTTTGTGCAAGGCGTTGAGTACGTCATTTGGGAAGATGGTTTCCGTCAGAAAAGGTTGCAGCAAGGTTGAAAAAGTCGTTTGCCATTCTTGGCCATGAGGTTGTACACGCCGTGAGCCATATTGTTGGTATACGTCGTAGTGCGCCACCTCATGCACGTATGTGATGAGCATCTGGTAGGGATTCAAGTCGAGGTTGAGGGTGATGGAACAGATGCCGTTTTTGGTTCGGGGTGGACGGAAGTCGCCCAACTTGGAGCTGCGCGGTCGCTTGAAATGCAGTTTGAAACGTCTTTGCTCGTACATGGCGCCGACCATGGCTACCGCTGTTTCGGGGAAATAGCGTTTCAACAGGGCAAGTTCTTCAGCCTTCATCGTTGTGCAAGAGTTCGTATTCCAAGGTTTCTTGTGGCGCATAGCTCCACTTGGTGCAGGTGTTGCAGTGGCGCGGTGCGCGGCGACGGCCAGGCACTTCCTTGGTCTTACAGGAAGAAGCCAATAATACTAAACTTATTATTAGTAAAACAAATATCTTCTTGTTCATGCTTTTTCTCACAAAACTATCAAAACCCGCAAAAACACTTATAATTGAGCGGCACCCAACTGGGTTGCCGCTGGAAAGCAGGCCGGTTGGCTGCTTTCCATGGCTGCGCTTAAGGTTTTCTATGTTTTGCAGGTTTTGTGACATAATAATATCATTGGGATAGCCAATTAGCTGGATTCTGACGTGTTTGTTCTTTCAACAATTCAAAATGCAATTCGGTCTTGCCCTCGGTCTTGTTCGTGTGGACGGTGCCGATGTTTTGTTTGGTCTTCACCTTGTCGCCGCGTTTCACCGTGACGTTTTCGAGGTTGGAATACACCGTGAAGTACTCGCCGTGACGGATGATGACCACCGTGTTGGCCCCCGTCAGTTTGGTGACGCTGGTCACCTCGCCATCGAAGACGGCGCGGGCTTTGGCGCCTTCGGTGGTGGCGATGTCGATGCCGTTGTTGGTCACCGTGACCTTGCTCGACACCGAGGAGGCGTGTTTGCCGTATGTTGAGGCGATGGTGCCACGTTCCACAGGCCAAGGCAGCTTGCCCTTGTTGTTGACGAAGTTGGTTGACAGGGTCTTTTCGGAAGGCGTCAATGCCATGCCTTTCTCCTTGGTTTTGGTCGTGGTGGTGGCGGTTGACTTGCCTTTGTTGGCGTTTTTCTTGGCTTCTGCCTTGCGTTTGCGTTCGGCTTCCGCATTGGCCTTCCTGATTTCTTCGGCGATGATGTCGTCGATGGCCTTTTGGAGCTTTTGGGTTTGCTGCTGCTTGTTTTTGATGTCTTGTTGGAGGTTGCCTTCCTTCTTTTTGAGTTTGGCCACTTGGGCGTTGAGTTCCTCCTTCTCTTTCTTCAAGGCCCCTTGTTGGGCTTTCTCTTCTTTCAGCAGGGCGGTCTGTTCTTCGCGGGCTTGTTGGCTGGCCTCCAAGGCGCTGCTGATTTGTTTTTCGGTGGCGGCGATTTGGTCCATCTTCACCTTGCGGGCGTCGGTGAACTGGCGAATGTAGCGCAGTCGGCTGAAGGCTTGGTTGAAATCCTCCGAGGCGAAGATGAAGCCCAGACGGTCGTAGTGGTTGCGGTTTTTGTTGGCGAAGACAATCATCTTGGCGTATTCCTTTTGCAGCTTGCTGAGGTCGGAGTTGAGGCTCTTGATGTTGTTTTGGCCTATGTTGATTTCTTCATCAAGAATGGCAATTTGTTCGTTGCAGGCCTTGATGAGTTGTTCGCGTTGCTTGATTTTGTTTTCGAGGATCGACACTTCGTTGAGTGTCATTTCCTTGTCCTTGGTGGTCTTTTTCAGCAATTGGTTGGCGTTCGAGATCTCCTTCTGCAAGGTGGTGATTTCGCTTTGCAGTTGCTTTTTGGTCTTGCCTTTGGTTTTTTGGGCGTAGGTTGGGGCAGAAATTGTCAGTAGAAACGTTATCAATATGATATGAATTTTTTTCATGGTCTTTTCTCTGGTTTAATCCGCTCCAATTTCTCAGTAATTTTAAGTGGAAAAGTGGTTGGTTGGTCCAATTTGATATTAGAATATTTCCCCTTGATTTCAAATTCACCCCAATAATAGTCGTATAGATGAAACCCGAATGTTTGATTCTTAACGGGCGGAATGCCTTCAATATTGTCCAGAAACACAAATTGCACAAAACCTAATCTAAACTCTAGTTGGTCGCCAAATTGTTGTCTGAGGCTGTCTAGTGGCTCGGCCAAATAGTTCTTTTCCAATCGATTGATGATCCAAACGGAATCCGTGCTGATTTTGGCGCGCAGTACTTCCATGCCCATGGTGGCGGTCACGCTGAGCCAAACGATGCTGTCGCGGCGCATCCGCAGTTGTCCTTTCAAGTCTTGCGATGTGCCATTGACTTCTGCCTCAATGTCGAGATTAGCCGTGAGCCACTCGAAGGTTTGCGGTGGTGTGGGCGCGACGGTTTTCTTGCGCGAGGCGCAGGAAGTGGCGGCCAGGAGCAGGACGAGGAATGCTATTTTTGATAACGTCTTCACGCTTGGTTTCGCTTCAAATTCTGTTCCAATTAGTTTTTACCTAGTTTGTTCAAGATAGCCTCATAGTGCTTGGTGTAGGTTGCGTCGGGTTCCTTCAACAGTTTTAGGGCTTTCTTCATGTGCTTTTCAGCCTCTTTGTAGTCGCCTTTCATGTAGAGCACCCAAGCATGGGTGTCTAAATAAGTCGGGTTGTCGGGTTCGGCAGCTATGGCCTTTGTCGACATCTCCAAAGCCTTGTCCAAATCCTGGCCTTTTACTGCGAGGTAATAGGCATAGTTGTTCAAGACCAACACATTATCCGGGTCGTTGCGCAGCGTGCGGTCGTATGCATCAAAGGCTTTTTCTTCTTCTCCTTGCTGGTGGTAGATGTCGCCCAAGAAGGCATCGAAGTTGGCCATCTGCAATTTGTCGGAGGTGTATCTCCGGCCTTTCTCTAAATAGGTGATAGCATCGTCGTTGTTTTCCAATACTGAGTTGGCTACGCCTGCATACCAATAGAACACGGGCTGCATGGGATAGTATTTCAAGGCAGCCACGGCATGGTCGCGCACGGCCTCGTTCTCGTTGAGTCGCGACTCGCTGAT
>JAEEGK010024970.1_pt1 | contig 12332 bp, 17 predicted proteins | sample 8958771 | NCBI WGS metagenome assembly JAEEGK01 (sample SAMN16246547, study PRJNA631951) | gut metagenome | biome: gut microbiome; feature: rumen; material: SC-attached | host: Bos | place: Iran: Karaj | collected 2018-10 | reverse complement strand
ACAGGCTGGTAAACAGCGCGTTTCTGAGCGAAGCGGAATTTGAAAACGCCTGCGAAGTCTGGGAAGTGTAACACGGAAAAAAGGCGGCAAATGCGCCGCCTTTTGAAATAATTCCCTTACTCCCCTTCCTTTGCGCTTTCGATCAGCGCCGCGTATTTGCCCTTCAGGCGCATGAGCTCTTCGTGCGTGCCGCTTTCGGCGATCGAGCCGTTTTCGAGGTAGTAGATGCGGTCGCAGAAGCGGATCGTGCCGAGGCGGTAGGCGATGAACACGGCCGTCTTGCCGCGGGAGATGTCGTCGATCGAGGCCTGGATGAGCCGCTCGGTCTCGCTGTCGATGTTCGCGGTGGCTTCGTCCAGCACTAAGATCGCGGGCTTGTGCGCGATCGCGCGGGCAAAGGAGATCAGCTGCCTTTCGCCGGTCGAAAACGCCGCGCCGCGCTCGGAGACCATGTGGTTAAGGCCCCCGTCCAGGCGGCTCACGAAGGTGTCCGCGCGGCTGAGCCTCAGCGCTTCGAGCACCTCTTCGTCGCTGATGTCCGCGTGGATGCGCACGTTGTCGGCGACGCTCCCCACGAAAAGGAACACGTCCTGCAGCACCACGCCGATGCCGCTTCGGAGCGCGGAGAGCTTCCAGTCGTTCACGTTCACGCCGTCGATCAGAATTTCGCCCTTCTGCACCGTGTAAAAGCGCGACAAAAGCGAAATGATCGTGGTTTTGCCGGCGCCCGTCGCGCCGACGAAGGCGACCTTCTGCCCCGGTTCCGCCCAGACGCTGACGTCGTGAAGAACGGGTTTGCCGGGTTCGTAGGCGAAATCGACGTTAAAGAGCCGCACGTCTCCGCGAAGGCGCGTGTAGGTCAGCGTACCGTCCCCGTGCGGGTGTTTCCACGCCCAGATCCCGGTATGCTCGGCGGTCTCGGTGAGATTGCCGTTCTCGTCGATCTTGGCATTGACCAGCGTGACGTAGCCGTCGTCCACCTCGGGCGCTTCGTCCATCAGTTCAAAGATCCGCCCGGCGCCCGCGGCGCCCATGACGATCGCGTTGATCTGCTGCGAGAAGTTGTTGATGTTCCCGGTGAACTGCTTGGTCATCGTGAGGAACGGAATGACGATATCGATCGTGAACGGCAGCCGGGAGATCGAGAAATTCGCGACCCCGGTGATCAGGAAGACACCGCCCACCGTCGCGCAGACGACGTAGAGGATGTTCCCGATGTTCATAATGATCGGTCCGAGGCAGTTGGCGTAGGCGTGCGCCTTGAAGCTGTCCTCGTAGAGCTCGTCGTTGATCTTATCGAACTCGGCTTTGCTCTTTTCCTCGTGGCAGAAGACCTTGACGACCTTTTCGCCGTTCATGATCTCCTGGATAAAGCCCTCGTTCTTCCCCATCGAGCGCTGCTGACGGACGAAGAAACGCGCCGAGCCGCCGCCGATCTTGCGGGAAACGAAGATCATCGCGACGACCCCCGCCAGAATGATGAGGGTCATCCAGATACTGTACCAGAGCATGATCCCGAGAACGGTCAGAACGATCACGGACGACTGCACCAGACTGGGCAGCGCCTGCGAGATCAGCTGCCGCAGGGTGTCGATGTCGTTGGTGTAGTAGCTCATCACGTCGCCGTGCTTGTGAGAATCGAAGAAACTGATCGGCAGGTTCTGCATACTGTCGAACATCTTGCGGCGCATCTTGTCGAGGAATCCCTGCGTGATGATCGCCATCATCTGCGACTGGAACGTAAGGAACACGATCGAACAGACGTAGAGCGCGATCAGGATCGAGACCAGCGGCACGATCTCCTGCGCCGCCTCGGTCCAGGAGGTGTTCCCCGCCTTCTGGTACGCGGTGACGATCGCGAGGACCTTCTGGAGGAAGATCGAGGGGATGGACGAGACGACAGCCGAACAGATCATACAGAAGATCGAGATCGGGAGCATCACGGGATAGGCGCGGAACAGGTTGCCGACGATCCGTCCGAGGATCTTCATACTGAAGGCGGGGCGGCGTCCTCTCATATCGGTCGGGCCGGCTCCGCGGGTAGGCATCGGTCTCGGCATCTTACCCCACCTCCTTTTCGGCGGCGGCGCTCGCGGTCTGCTGTTCGTAGATCTCGCGGTAGATGTCGCAGCCCTCGAGCAGGTCGTTATGTTTGCCCGAGGCGACGATCCGCCCGTTCTCCATCACGCAGATCAGGTCCGCGTCCATAACCGAGGCGACCCGCTGCGCGATGATCAGTTTGGTGGTGTCGGGGATGTATTCCTTGAACCCCTGCCGGATCAGGGCGTCGGTACGGGTATCGACCGCGCTGGTCGAGTCGTCGAGGATCAGGATCTTCGGACGTTTCAGCAGCGCCCGCGCGATACAGAGACGCTGTTTCTGACCGCCCGAGACGTTGGTGCCGCCCTGCTCGATCTTGGTTTCGTACCCCTCCGGGAAGGAGCGGATGAATTCGTCCGCCTGAGACAGCCGGCACGCCTCCGCGATCTCCCCGTCGGTGGCGCTTGGGTTGCCCCAGAGCAGGTTTTCCTTGATCGTTCCCGAGAAGAGCAGATTCTTCTGCAATACCATCGCGACCGAGTCGCGGAGGACCTCGGTATCGTATTCGCGGACGTCTCTCCCGCCGACGCGGACCGCGCCGTCGGTGACGTCGTAGAGCCGCGGGATCAGTTGGACCAGCGTTGATTTACCCGAGCCGGTACCGCCGAGGATCCCGACGGTCATCCCCGACTTGATATGCAGATCGACGTCCGAGAGCGCGTCCTTGTGCGCCGCGGCGGAATATTTGAAGGAAACGGCGTCGAAATCGATCGAACCGTCCGAGACCTCGGTGATCGGGTTCTCCGGGTTGGAGAGCGTCGGCACCTCGCGCAGCACCTCGTCGATACGGCGCGCGGATTCGGCGGAAATGGTCAGCGTTACGAAGATCATCGTCAGCATCATCAGCTGCATCATGACCTGGAAGCCGTAGGTGATCATCGCGGACATCTGCCCGACGTCGATGGGCGAGCCGCCGCTCGAAATAACGAGCTTCGAGCCGAAGAGCAGAATGAAAATGAGATTGAAATAGATGCAGCTCTGCATCAGGGGCGAGTTGATCGCGACGATGCGTTCCGCGTGGGTGAAATCGCGTTTGATGTCGCCCGCGGCGCGCCCGAACTTCTCTTTCTCGTAATCCTCGCGGGAAAAGCCCTTGACCACCCGCATCCCGCGGACGTTCTCCTCGATGGATTCGTTCAGCCGGTCGTATTTGCGGAAGACCCGACGGAACGCCGGCATCGCCGCCCGCGCGACGAGAAAGAACCCGCCGCCGAGGACCGGGATGATGACGACGAAGGTGAGCGCGAGATTCGGCGCCATAATGAACGCCATCACGATCGAGAAGATCAGCATCAGGGGCGCGCGGATCGCGATCCGGATCAGCATCATGAACGAGATCTGGACGTTCGCGATATCGGTGGTCATCCGCGTCACGAGCGAGGCGGAATTGAACTTGTCGATATTATCGAACGAGAAGGTCTGGACGCGCGAGAACACGTCGTGGCGCAGGTTTCTCGCAAAGCCCGCCGACGCCTTCGCGCTGGTGTAGCCCGCGATGCCCCCGCAGCAGAGCGACAGGATCGCCATCCCGACGAGCAGCCCGCCGAAACGGAAGACGACCGAGAGTTCCGCCCCCACCTTCAGAGCGTTCAGAAGGTTTGCGGTGATGAAGGGGATAAAGCACTCGATGACGGCTTCCAGCACGATAAACAGGAAGGTCAGGACCGCCGGGCGCTTAAACTCCCGCACGCATCCCGCAAGACGACGAATCATACCGTTTTATCCTTTCCGGCGCATTCTTCCCGCAAAGCGGAAAGTTGCGCGCGCAATCATTTGACCTTTCTATTATAGTGCTTTTGACTTAAAAAATCAAGCGCGAAACTGTGAATTGTCTCTTTTTTTCTCCCCTTTTCCCATAAATAAAACCCCCCGGGGGACCCGGGAGGTTTTAGATCGGGTGATTACTTGTTTTCGGCGGTCTCGTCGGCGGCAGCCGCGGAGGGCGTCAGCCGGATCTTCGCCATCTCGGCGCCGTCTCCGCGACGGGGACCGAGTTTGTAGACCTGGGTGTAACCGCCGGTGCGGTCGGCGTAACGCGGACCGATCACCTTGAACAGTTTTCTCGCCACGTCCTTCTTGGTGATGAAGGAGAGCGCCTGACGGTACGACGCGAGGTCGTCCTGGTTCTTGGCGAGCGTGATCATCTTATCGGCGAGGGCGCTCACTTCCTTGGCTCTCGTGTAGGTGGTCTCAAGCTCCTCGTTTTCGAGAAGATAGGTGACCAGCCCGCGGAGCATGGAATTGCGGTGAGCCGTCGTTCTGCCGAGTTTTCTGGTTCCGGGCATTTCAGATTAACCTCCTGTTGATTATTCCTCGACTCGTTTGAGTTCGAGGCCGAGAGAGTGCACCTTCTGGATCACTTCGTCAAGCGATTTCCGTCCGAGGTTTCTGACCTTGATCATATCCTCTTCGGTGCGGTTGATAAGATCCCCCACGGTGTCAATGCCGGCGCGCTTCAGGCAGTTGAAGCTGCGGACCGACAGGTCAAGTTCCTCAATGGGCATCCCAAGGACGTCGTCGCCGCTGCCGGGCTGCGTGGTCGTGATGATCGGCGCGCCGGTACCTGCGTCGGAGAGGTCCATAAAGAGGCTGAGATGTTCGTTGAGAATCTTGGCGGCGAGTGAGATCGCCTCCTGCGCGGTGATGGTCCCGTTGGTCAGAACCTTGATCGTCAGCTTGTCGAAATCGGTGATGTTGCCGACGCGGGTGTTCTCCACGTGATACTCCACCTTGTAAACCGGGGTGAAGATCGAGTCGGTGAAGATGGTCCCGAGCGGGGCGCTGGTGTTGCCGGTCTCTTCAAGATAGTTCTGCTTGTTCTTTTCCTGCGAAACGTAGCCGCGGCCGGAGCCGAACGTCAGTTCCATGTAGAACCGGCTGTTCTCGCTGACCGTCGCGATGTGGTGGGTGGGGTTCAGGATCTCGACGTCGGCGTCGGGCGTGATGTCGCCCGCGGTCACGTCACAGGGTCCCGTCACGTCAAGAATAACGGTCTTCGACCCCTGAACGTGGAGTTTCGGGATGATCCCTTTCACGTTCAGAACGATCTCGGGGACGTCCTCTTTGACGCCGTCAACGGTGGAGATCTCGTGAAGCACGCCTTCGATCTTGATGCTGGTGGCGGCGTATCCCGCAAGCGTGCTGAGCAGCACGCGGCGCAGGGAGTTGCCGAGCGTCGTGCCGTACCCTCTCTCAAGAGGTTCGATCACGAACTCGCCTTCGCTGCCGTTTTCGTTAAAAGAGGTCGTGATTTTCGGCTTTTCAATGACAATATCGATCATTCTGGGTAGTTCCTCCTCCATAATTCAATTTGTGGGTTCCGATCCCGTCGCGGGGATAAAAGAGAACGCGAAACAACGTTGATCCCGAACGAAGCGTCCGCCCCGTCCGGAAAACGGAGGCGAATTACTTCGAATAAAGTTCAACGATCAGCTGCTCGTTGATCTCGAAGTCGATATCATCTCTTGCGGGCATAGCGACGACCTTCGCGGTAAGAGCGGACGAGTTGACGTCGAGCCATTTCGGTTTCACGGCAGATTCGACCGTCTCCGCCAGTTCTTTGATCTTCGCCTTCTCGCGGCTGGTCTCCTTCACGGCGATCACGTCGCCCGGCTTCACGAGGAGCGAGGGGATGGTGACCTTCTTGCCGTTCAGAGTGAAATGACCGTGCAGAACGAGCTGACGAGCTTCCTTGCGGCTGTTCGCCATACCCATCCGGTAAACGGTGTTGTCAAGACGGCGCTCGAGGAGGATCAGCAGGTTCTCGCCGGCGATGCCTTCCTTCTTCTCGGCGAGCTGGTAGTACAGACCGAACTGTTTCTCCAGCAGACCGTAGTAGCGTCTGACCTTCTGTTTTTCACGCAGCTGCATCCCGTATTCGCCGACCTTCTTGCGGGCGGCGCCGTGCTGACCGGGAGCGGTGCTCCGCACTTCAAACGAGCACTTGCCGGAAACGCATCTGTCGCCTTTCAGGAAGAGCTTGCAGCCCTCTCTGCGGCACTGTTTGCAACTGGGTCCCGTATATCTTGCCATATTCGTATCCTTCCTTTCGATTAAACCCGACGACGTTTCGGGGGACGGCAGCCGTTGTGGGGAATGGGCGTCACGTCCTTGATGAGCGTGATGTCAAGACCCGCGGTCTGCAGAGCGCGAATCGCCGCCTCACGTCCCGATCCGGGGCCGCGGACGAACACCTCGACGGTCTTCATACCCTGATCGATCGCCAGCTTCGCGGCGTGCTCCGCAGCGGTCTGAGCGGCGTAGGGGGTCGACTTTCTCGAACCCTTGAAGCCCATTTCGCCCGCGGACGCCCACGAGATGGTGGCGCCGGTCACGTCGGTGATGGTCACGATCGTGTTGTTGAAAGTGGAACGGATATGCGCCGCGCCTTTTTCGACGTTCTTTTTCTCGCGGCGTTTTTTGGTGACTTTTTTAGCAGCGGTTGCTTTGGTTGCCATTCTTCGTTCTCACTCCTTACTTCTTCTTATTCGCAATGGTCTTCGCCGGGCCTTTTCTGGTCCGGGCGTTGGTCTTGGTCCTCTGCCCTCTCACGGGAAGTCCCTTCCGGTGACGCATCCCCTGGTAGCAGTTGATCTCGACCTTGTTCTTGATGTTCATCGCGACTTCACGGCGGAGGTCGCCCTCGACGTGATAGTTCGCCTCGATCTCGTCACGGAGCTTCGCGATGTCCGATTCGGTCAGATCCTTCGCGCGGGTGTCGGGGTCGATCCCGGTCTTTGCAAGGATGTCCTGAGCGCTCTTCAGCCCGATCCCGTAAATATAGGTCAGGGCGATCTCGACGCGCTTGTTGTTGGGGATATCCACGCCAGCAATACGAGCCATTAGTTCTCTCTCCTTTTCTTACTTGGAATCAGCCCTGTCTCTGCTTATGCTTGGGATTCTCGCAGATGACCATGACACGGCCTTTTCTCTTGATGATTTTGCACTTCTCGCAAATCTTTTTCACGGAAGGTTTTACTTTCATGTTATAACACCGTTCCTTTCGTTATTTTTTTCTCCAGGTGATCCGACCCTTGGTCAGATCGTAGACCGAGACCTCGACGGTCACGGTGTCGCCCGGGAGAATCCTGATATAGTTCATACGGAGCTTTCCGGAGATATGCGCGTTCACGATATGTCCGTTCGGCAATTTCACTTTGAAGGTGGCGTTCGGAAGCGCTTCCAGCACCACGCCGTCCTCAAATTCGATCAGATCATCTTTCGCCAGAATAATCCCTCCAATCTCTCATTCCCCGACGTCGGTCAAAAGGACCGGTCCGTCGTCCGTGACGGCGACCGTATGCTCGTAATGAGCGGACAGCCCTCCGTCGCTTGTCACGACGGTCCAACCGTCGGGCAATACCCTGACGCCCGCGCCGCCGGCGTTCACCATGGGTTCGATGGCGATCGTCATTCCGGCGTACAGGCGGCATCCGCGTCCCTCCGTCCCGTAGTTCGGGACGTTGGGTTCCTCGTGGAGATGCGAGCCGACTCCGTGTCCGACGTATTCGCGGACGACGGAGAAACCCGCCTCCTCGGCACACGTTTGGACCGCGTGCCCGACGTCGCCGATCCGGTTGCCGGCGACCGCCTTTGCCACGCCCCGATAGAAGCACTCTCTCGTGCGTTCGATCAGGCGTTCGGCTTCGGGGGTTACGCGACCGACCGCAAAGGTCTTCGCGCTGTCGCCGTGATAGCCGCGGTACAGAGCGCCGACGTCGACCTTGACGAGGTCTCCCTCCTCAAGGATCCGTTTCCGCGAGGGGATCCCGTGGATAACTTCGGAGTTGACGCTTACGCAGGCGCTCCCGGGGAAGCCGGCGTAACCGAGGAAACTCGGTTTCGCTCCGCATTTCACGATGTAGTCGTGAATGACGCGGTCGACCTCCCACGTGGAGACTCCCGGACGTATAACGTCGCGCGCCTTCAGGATCGCCTCGCCGGTGATCCGTCCGGCCTCCTTCATCAATCTGATCTGCTCGGCAGTTTTCAGAATGATCGCCATTCTTTACACTCCCAACGCAGCCAGGGTCAGAGCGGTGGTGTCTTCCACCTTATCCTGCCCTTCGACCAACTTCAACTTCCCCGTGGAAGCGTAGAAGTCTTTGAGCGGTTCGGTGGTTTCGTGATAGACCCGGAGACGCTGTTTCACAACGTCGGGCTGATCGTCCGCCCGCACCGAAAGGGGGGTCCCGCATTTGTCGCAGTTCTTGCCGTCCTTCGGGGGGATCGATTTGAGATGGTAGGTGGCGCTGCATTTGTCGCAGACGCGCCGACCCGTCATCCTCTCGACGATCACCTCGTCGGGCACCTCGATACTGACGACAGCGTCGAGTTTCACGCCCATCTCGTCCAGCGCCGCTGCCTGCGGCACCGTGCGGGGGAATCCGTCCAGGATAAAACCGTTTTTGCAGTCGGGGGCGGAGAGCCGTTCCTTGATGATGCCGATCACGACGCCGTCCGGAACGAGCTGACCTTTGGTGGTGTACTCCTTTGCCTGAAGCCCCATCGGGGTTCCCGACTTGATCGCTTCACGGATGATCGCCCCGGTCGAGATCGAAGGGATCCCGAGCCGTTTGGAAACGATCTCCGCCTGCGTTCCTTTGCCGGCGCCGGGGGCGCCGAGAAAAATGATCTTCATTCTCTGTTCTCCCTTACCGAAACTCAAAGGAATCCCTTGTAGTTCCGCATCGTGAGCTGCGCTTCGAGTTCGCGGAAGGTCTCCTGCGCGACGCCGACCACGATCAGAAGCGAAGTGCCGCCGAAGGTGAAGGTGCCGGCAAGGGTCTGCGCGAGACTGTCAACCGAAGTGCCGTTGTAGTAGTCCGAGATCAGCGCCTTGATAATGGGCTGCACGACCAGCGGGCTGCCGACGATCGGAAGGATCGCGATGACGCCGAGGAAGAGAGCGCCGATCAGAGTGATCCGACGGAGGACGCGACGGATAAAGTCGACCGTGGGACGTCCCTGCCGGATACCGGGGATCGTGCCGCCCTGCTTCTTCAGGTTGTTCGCGACTTCCACAGGATCGAAAGAAATGTTGATATAGAAGTACGCGAAGGCGATAATGAGAACGAACTCCAGCGTAGGATAGAACCAACCCGTCGGAGCGAAGAACCTGTAGATCCCGCTCGTCTGGCTGACTCCGAACAGCGTCATCAGCGTCGGCGCGATCGAGACGATCGAACTGGCGAAGATGATCGGCATAACGCCGGTCATATTGAGCTTGATCGGAAGGGTGGAGTTCTGGCCGCCCATCAGTTTCCGTCCGACCACGCGCTTGGCGTACTGGACGGGGATCCGACGTTCGGAGCCGGTGATGAAAATAACGAAGATCGTAAGCCCGACGATGACGGCGACGACGGCGACCGCAAACAGGACCGAAAGCGAGCCGTACAGCACCTTATCGCCCGTCGCGCTCTGCCCCTGGATGGAGTAGGAGACGACGGTGCCGAGCCGGATGAAGAACGAGACGGTGCCCGCGACGATGTTCGCGAACAGGATCAGCGAAATGCCGTTGCCGAGTCCGTTCTCGTTGATCTTCTCCGCCAGCCACATGATGAGTGCGGCGCCGGCGCAGAAGCAAACCACGATGGTCGCGGCGTAGAGGAACCAGGTCCAGTTGCCCGCGTCCTTGGTCGCGAAGGTCATAACCATCCCGTTGTTCGCGAGCAGCATATAGTAGCCGATCGCGGTGATGAGCGCGAGCGCGATGGTCACGAAACGGGTGATGTTGTTCAGCTTCTTCTTGCCGTCCTCGGACTTGCCGAGTTCCCCGAGTTTCGGGATGGCGACGCAGAGGAGCTGGATAACGATGGACGCCGTGATATAGGGGGAGATACCGAGCGCGAACAGGGTCGCCGTCGACAGGGCTCCGCCGGACAGGGTGTCCATATAGCTGAAGATGGTCCCGCTGAAGTTTCTCGAGAAGTTCGCGGCGTCGACGAAGGGAACCGGGATGACCGTTCCGACCCTGTAAAGCAGAAGGATGAACAGGACGAAAAGGATCTTTTGTTTGATCTCAGGTGTTCTCCACGCGTTCTTTAACGTCTGAAGCATCTCAAATCACCTCGGTCTTTCCACCCGCTGCTTCTATCTTTCCTTTCGCCGTTTCCGAAAAGACCGCCGCTTTCACAGTAAGTTTTTTGGTGATCTCGCCTCTGCCGAGGACCTTGATCCCATCGCATACCTTGCTGATGATGCCGGACTCGAGAAGCGCCTCGGCGTCGACCGTCGCGCCGTCCTCGAACTTCTTGTCGAGATCGTCCACGTTCACCACGGCGTAGGTCACGCCGAACTTGTTGTGGAACCCTCTCTTCGGGAGTTTTCTGTAAAGAGGCAGCTGACCGCCCTGAAAACCGGGACGGACGCCTCCGCCGGAACGGGCGTTCTGACCCTTATGGCCCTTGCCCGCCGTTTTTCCGTTGCCGGAACCTGTTCCTCTGCCGCGACGGAAGTTTTCCTTGACGGATCCTTCGTTCGGCGAAAGTTCATGGAGTTTCACTCTTTTTTCCTCCTTCTTTCAAATTCCGATCAGACGGTCTCCACCTTGACCAGGTGGGAAATGACGTTGATGATGCCCTTGGTGGCGTCATCATTCTTCAGAGTGATGGAGTCACCGATCTTGCGGAGACCGAGGCAGCGCGCGGTCTTCTTCTGATTGGGCTTGCAGGCGATGAGGGACTTGACGAGCGTGATCTTAACGTTTTCCATCAGTTGTTCCCTCCGTTCGCCTTGACCGCGTTGACGTCGATCCCGCGCTCGGCGGCGACCTGGCTCGCGGTGCGGAGCTGCTTCAGACCCTCGAAGGTCGCCTTGACGACGTTCACGGGGTTGTTGGAACGGAGGCACTTGGAACGGATGTTCCGGATGCCCGCGAGTTCCAGAACGATACGGACCGCGCCGCCGGCGATGATACCGGTACCGGGTGCCGCCGGCTTCAGCAGCACGCTGCCCGAGCCGTAGATGCCGAGGATCTCGTGGGGAATGGTCGACCCCTGCAGCGAAACCTCGATCAGGTTCTTCTTGGCGTCCTCGATCCCCTTGCGGATCGCGTCGGGAACTTCAGCCGCCTTTCCGAGACCGTATCCGACGTGTCCTCTTCCGTCGCCGACCACCATGAGTGCGGCAAACCGGGCAATACGGCCACCTTTAACGGTCTTGGAAACACGGTTCAGCGTTACGAGCTTTTCCTGCAGATCCAGCTCGTTCGCATCAATCATTTTAGCCATGTTTTTCTCCTTCAAATTGATATTTCAAAATTGCTTTTGAAACAGTGTACAAACCGGAAAATCAGAACTTCAGGCCGCCCTCGCGAGCGCCTTCAGCCAGTTCCGATACACGTCCGTGGTAGATATAGCCGCTGCGGTCGAAGACCACCGTGGTGATCCCCTTCTCCGCTGCCCTTTCGGCAATCAGCTGACCGATCTTTTTCGCCGCCGCCTTGTTGGAGCCGATCCCCTCGAATCCCTTTTCATAGGTGCTGGCGGAAACCAGAGTGTTGCCCGTCGTGTCGTCGATGATCTGGCACGAGATGTGCGCGTTCGAACGGAAAACCGAGAGACGCGGACGCTCCGCGGTCCCCGAGATCTTCCCTCTCACTCTCAGATGTCTTTTCAGACGCTGACGGTTCTTATCTGCTCTCTTGACCATGAGTTCGTTCTCCTTTCAATTATTTACCGGTCTTACCGGCCTTGCGGCGGATCTTTTCGCCGGAGTACTTGACACCCTTGCCCAGGTACGGTTCGGGCGGTCTCTTGGAGCGGATCACAGCGGCGATCTGCCCGACTGCCTGTTTGTCGTAACCCTTGACGATGATCGTGGTGTTGTCGGGGATCTCAAAGGTGATCCCGTTCCCCTCCTCGAAATAGATCGGGTGAGAATGACCCAGGTTCAGAACGATCTTCTTGCCCTGCTTTTCGACTTTGTAGCCGACGCCGACGATCTCGAGCTTCTTCTGGAAGCCCTCGGTCACGCCCTTCACCATATTGGCGATGAGAGCGCGGGTGAGTCCGTGCAGAGCGCGGAACTCCTTGTCGTCGTTCGGGCGGGTGACGGTCAGGGTCGCGCCGTCGACGCTGATCCCGAGCGCGGGATTGAAGGTCTCGGTCACTTCGCCGAGTTTGCCCTTCACCGTCACGACGTTACCTTCGGCAACGCTGACGGTCACGCCCGCGGGAATGGTAATGGGTTCTCTTCCGATTCTTGACATTTCAGTACCTCCCCGCTCTTAC
>JAEEGK010024967.1_pt1 | contig 12332 bp, 11 predicted proteins | sample 8958771 | NCBI WGS metagenome assembly JAEEGK01 (sample SAMN16246547, study PRJNA631951) | gut metagenome | biome: gut microbiome; feature: rumen; material: SC-attached | host: Bos | place: Iran: Karaj | collected 2018-10 | reverse complement strand
AGAGCCCCAACCACGTATCGGGTAACTATGGTATCCTTGACCAGATTGAGGCCCTGAAATGGATTAAGAAGAATATCGCCCAGTTTGGTGGCGACCCCAATAACGTAACTATCTTCGGACAGAGCGCCGGTGGTGGTAGCGTACGTACGCTGTGCGAGAGTCCCCTGGCCCGCGGCTTGTTCCACAAGGCTGTGATTATGAGTGCCCAGGGACTGAGCATTCCCGATGCCAACGGTAACATGATGGGTGGCCGCTACAGTGGCGGTACCGTACAGGAGGCCGAGGCTAACGCTAAGAAGGTGTTCGACTGGGCTGGACTGACCGACCTGAAGAAGATGCGCGCCGCCAGCACCGAGACTATCTTTGCCCTGCCTACCCTGTACTATCAGGTAAACAACGACGGACAGCAGCAGGCTGGCGGTTTCCCATTTATGCGCGGACTGCCATTCATGCCTATGATTGATGGCTACGTAAGCGAGAAGAGCTTTGACGACGCCACCCGCCAGGGCACACTGGCCGACGTACCTTATATGATTGGCTTTACACTGGATGATATGGGTAACATGGCACCAAACATTGCCGAGTTCTGTAAGGTTCGCGAGCAGAAGGGCGGTAAGGCTTGGGCCTACCAGTTTGCACGTCCATTGCCCGATGATGGCAGTCATCCCGAAGTAACCCAGCGCCTGAAGGGTGCTTTCCACTCAAGCGACCTGTGGTTTGTATTCAAGAGCTTGAAGCATTGCTGGCGCCCCTGGACTAAGGGCGACTGGGACCTGAGTGAGAAGATGCTTACCGCTTGGACCAACTTTGTAAAGTACAGCGATCCTAACGGTCCTAAGGGTGGTGCCTGGACACCTTGCACCGCCAAGAGCACCAAGTTTATGGTATTCAAGTTGGACGAGAAGGATGCCGAGGCTTCGTTCTTAGGACAGCCCGAGAAATCTACACAGCCCGCATTCAGCTTCGGTCCTATGCCTGCACGCCCATCTGCAACTGCTAAATAAAGTATTAAGTATTAACAAACTGAAAGTCCGTCTGCATCCGTAGGCGGACTTTTTGTATCTATCGTTGACCTGAATCAATAAACTGATTTGTATCAATAAAAACACTGTGTTCGCACACAATTAAATAAAAATGCTTGTTTAATTCAAAAAGTCGCCGTACCTTTGCACCGTCAAAAAGAAACAAAGGGTAACAAAAATGTTTAAAGTAGGCCGACCGTGAAAGGCCGACTGAGTAAAATTAAGAAAGGGTAAAAAGATGAAAAAGATGATTTTGACATTAGTTGCAATGCTGAGTATGACAACCGCATTTGCCGAGGGTGAGAACACTAACGCTGTAGCAAACGTAGAGGCTTACAAGATGGATATCAATATCAATAAGCTGGCTGATGCTCTGCACCTGGGCGACGATCAGAAGGAAGCTGTTGAGAACATTCACCACGTGTTCAGCACCGAGATGACTTATGCTGCACAGTATGGCAATGCTGATCGCGATGCAATGGTTAAGAACGCTATCAACACCGACGTTAAGCGTATGAGCCGCGTTCTGAATGCTGAGCAGATGAAGAAGTACCTCATGTTGTTGAACATCACTATCTACAACCGCGGTCTGAACAAGTAAAAAGAGAGATTTATATAATTCTAATCCATGGGATAGTAGGACATCCATCCGGTAACGGAGGGTGTCCTTTTTTGATGTCCTGAAAGTTACGGCATCTGTAGCGGACCGTTACCATGCCCGATACGGATAGCTGCCGACTTGCGGATAGCCTCGGTAATAAACTGCTTGGCTTTACCCACCGCCTCGGGTAGCGGGTGACCTAAGGCTAAGTTGGATGCAATGGCCGACGAGAGCGTGCAGCCTGTACCGTGCAGATTGCTGGTAGCAATACGCTCGGTGGCAAACGTGCTCAGGCTGCCATCGGGTTCGAACAGCAAATCTATCATCTGCGGCTTATCGGCATGCCCACCCTTGAGCAGAAAAGCGCAACCGAAATGCCGCGCCAGGGTTTCGCCAGCCACCTGTACAAACGACGAGGAGACGGGCTTTTCGATGAGTTGCAGCAGGCGGTTAGTTTCGGGCAGGTTGGGCGTGACGAGTGTGCAGAGCGGGAACAACTTGCTGACCACCACCTGTACAGCGTCGGGGGCCATCAGCGGATAGCCGCTGGTGGATACCATCACGGAATCGTAAACCACCGGCACGGGGTGCTGCGCCAGATAGGTGTGCAGTTCGTCGGCCACCACCTGAGCCACCTCGGCATCAGGCAGCATACCAATCTTGATGGCCTTAGGCTCCAGATCGGAAAGTACAGCCCGTAGTTGCTGGGCCACCACCTGGGCTGGCACAGGCATGGCGCTCTGTACGCCTAACGTGTTTTGTGCGGTGACAGATGTAATCACCGTAGCCCCATAACAGCCATGGGCTGTAATGGTTTTCAGGTCCTGCTGAATGCCGGCACCGGCTGATGAGTCGCTACCAGCTATTGATAATACTACTTCCATGCGTCGCCGAGGATCATGGCTCCTCCAAAGCCCATTTCTTTAATTTCAGTTATTTTATCGAATGTAATGCCACCCAGTGCCATCACCCGTTCATCGATAAGTCCCTGACTGCGGGCTGCGGCGATATCGTCGGCAGAAAATGCTGAACGATAGCCGCGCTTTGAGATGCTGTCGAAGATAGGACTCAGACTCATGTAGGCATAAGGCTTTCGGCGGCACTCCGACAGCTCGCTTAGCGTGTGGCACGAGATGCTTACTGCCCCACTCCACCCTGCTGGCGGCTCGGGGTTACGACTGTTAAGATGCACCCCTCGCAAGCCATACTTGATGGCCAGCGAGTGATGATCGTGTAATACCAGACGCGAGTAGAGCTCTGTGGGAATGGAAAATAATAGCTGCTCTACCTCGCTCTGGCTGGCTCTAGGTTTACGTATATGTACCAGATCGGCCCTGCCGCTTTGCAGCAGCTGGGCAATCTTAGCGGCTTCGCCCTCGAAGAAATCAGGGCGTGTAATAACGATAATCATACACACTTTTTACACATGTCGAACGATGCATCCCAATCCTTCCAAACGGGCTCACGACCCAGTTCCTTCAATCGGGTGTTAATCACCTTAGCCGTACGCTCATCGCTAACCGTAAACTGCTCCAAAGCCTGTGGATAGGTGTGGTAGCCACCAGGATTCACATGGCTTTCGGCCGACATGGTGGTTACACCTAAGGTACACATGTTGTCGCGGATGTAAGCGGGTTCGCGGGTACTGTACGAGATGTCGACATCGTGGTCGAAAATACGCATGGCAAACGTGGCTTGTGCCAGTTCGCGATCAGTCATAAAACAGTTGGGCTGGAATCCCTCGTTCTGGGCCGGGCGCATACGGGGGAAGTTAATGCTGTACTTGGTGCGCCAGTAGTGCTTTTGCAGATAGCGCAGGTGGTGCGCCATCATCGTCACATCGGTGCGCCACTCTTTCTCCAGTCCGATGAGCACACCCATACCGATAGAGTGTACGCCAGCCTGCCCCATACGGTCGAACCCGTCGCAACGCCACTCAAAACGGCTCTTCATGCCGCGCGGGTGGTACAGCTGGTAGTGCTCGCGGTTGTAGGTTTCCTGAAAGCAGATCACACCGTTCAGTCCGTGGTGGGTCAGCTCGCGGTATTCCTCCATCTTCAGCGGCATCACCTCGATCTTGATGTTCGAGAAGTAGCGCTTGGCAATATCGATGGCTTTTGCCAGATAAGGCACTCCCGCCTTGGCTGGATTCTCGCCTGTTACCAGCAGGATGTTCTCGAAAGGTGCCAACTGCTTGATGGCACGGTACTCGTCCTCAATCTGTTCGGGTGTCAGGATGGTGCGTGCCATCGGGTTTTCGCGATGAAAGCCGCAGTACACACACGAGTTGGAACACGAGTTGGTGATATACAGCGGGATAAACATCGACATGGTGCGCCCGAAACGCTCCTCGGTGTATTTACGCGAGAGTCGGGCCATCTGCTCTAAGTAAGGTTCGGCTGCAGGCGATAGCAGGGCCATAAAGTCGTTCACATCGCAGCGACTCTTGCCTAAGGCGCGGCGCACATCGGCATCGGTCATGCTGGCTATGCGCTCGGTGGTTTCCTGCCAACTAATGTTTTTAAGTTCGTCACTAAACATTTTTTCGTTTATTTTGATTTACAGGGTTTGAAAGCATACTCCTTCAACTGGTGTATCGAAGGGTGAGTGCCACAGAGTTCGCAGCTTTCACGCTTGCCAAAGTCGAAGCGCTGCCACTGCATGCTGAGGGCATCGAAGGTAAGCATACTGTTGGTGAGCAACTGGCCCACCCCAGCTAAGTATTTCAAGCACTCGGTGGCCTGCACGGTACCTAACATGCCGGCTATCGAGCCTAACACGCCCACCATGGCGCAGGTCTCCACATCCTGCTTGGCAGGGGGCTCAGGAAACAGGCAACGGTAGCAGGCCGAACCGGGCACGTGGGTCATCAGCTGTCCGCTATACTTGCTGATGCCACCCATCGAAAAGGCCTTGTTAAGCATCACGCAGGCATCGTTTACCAGATACTTGGGGGCAAAATTGTCGGTACCGTCGATCACAAAATCGTAGGGTTCTATCAGCTCCATGGCATTGGCCTCGCTCAGATAGTATTCGTAGGTCTCCACATGCACATCGGGGTTGATGGCCAGCATGCGCTCCTTGGCCACATCCACCTTGGGGCGCCCCACATCGGGCGTGCTGTGCAGCACCTGGCGCTGCAGGTTGGTGATACTCACGGTATCGCCATCCACCACACCGATGGTGCCCACACCAGCTGCTGCCAGATACAGGGCCACAGGCGAGCCTAAGCCCCCTGCACCCACCAGCAGCACCTTGGCCTGCAGCAACTTGCTTTGTGCCTCAGGTCCGAAACCTTCCAGTATCAAGTGGCGGTTATAACGCCTGCGTTGTTCACTCGTTAGTTCCATTAAAGTTTAATGTTTAATCTTCCTCAAATCGTGCGTGAGCTTGGCAGCGCAGAAGTTTGGTCCGCACATGGTGCAGTACTCGCCATCGGTATGTCCTGCCTCGGTGAAATACTGCAGCGCCAGTTCGGGATCCAACGACAGGTGGAACTGGTCGCGCCAACGGAAATCGAAACGGGCCTTCGACAGGGCGTTGTCGCGGATGGTGGCACCGGGGTGTCCCTTTGCCAGGTCGGCTGCATGGGCAGCTATCTTATAGGCAATGATACCTGCGCGCACATCGTCCTTATTAGGCAGGGCCAGATGCTCCTTGGGGGTTACGTAGCAGAGCATGGCAGTTCCCAGCCAGGCTATCTGCGCACCACCGATGGCACTGGTAATATGATCGTAGCCAGGAGCGATATCGGTAACAATAGGTCCGAGGGTGTAGAATGGTGCCTCGTGGCACTTCTCCAACTGGCGCTCCATGTTCTCCTTGATTTTATGCATGGGCACATGACCGGGTCCCTCAATAAAGGCCTGCACATTCTTCTCCCAGGCACGTACCACCAGCTCGCCCATGGTGTCGAGCTCGGCAAACTGGGCGGCATCGTTGGCATCGGCTGTACAGCCAGGGCGCAAACCATCGCCCAGCGACAGGGCTACATCGTATTTGGCCACAATATCGCAGATATCATCAAAGTGCTCATACAAAAAGCTCTCCTTATCGTGCAGCAGGCACCACTTGCTCATAATGCTACCGCCACGACTCACGATACCGCACAATCTGCTATCGGCCAGGTGCACATTGTGGCGACGGATACCGGCATGGATGGTAAAGTAATCCACACCCTGCTCGCACTGCTCAATCAGCGTGTCGCGATACACCTCCCACGAGAGGTCTTCCACCTTGCCATCCACCTTTTCCAAAGCCTGATAGATGGGCACGGTGCCTACGGGTACAGGACAGTTACGCAGAATCCACTCGCGGGTTTCGTGAATGTTGTTACCCGTTGAGAGGTCCATCAACGTATCGCCACCCCACTTGCACGACCATACGGCCTTGTCCACCTCTTCGTCGATGCTGGATGTAGTGGCCGAGTTACCGATATTGGTATTGATTTTCACCGCAAAGTTGCGTCCGATAATCATCGGCTCGCTCTCGGGGTGATGGATGTTAGCGGGGATAACGGCACGTCCGCGTGCCACCTCCTGGCGTACGTATTCGGGAGTGATATGACTCTCGATACCCAGTGCCTGGCAGTTCATGTTTTCGCGAATGGCCACATACTCCATCTCGGGAGTGATGATGCCTGCCTTAGCACACGCCATCTGGGTGATACCCTGACCTTTCTTAGCACGATCGGCAATCCACTGCTGGCGCATGCGGGGCAGTCCAGCTTTCAGGTCAACCGTATAGTTGGGGTCGGTATAAGGACCGCTGGTATCGTAGATATACACTGGCGCGTTTGGCTCCATGTGGATCTTGCCATCGTCGTCGCGGGTTACGGTGGGTGTCAGGTTCACCTTGGTCATACCCACCTTTACATCAGGATACAAATTTCCTTGCATATAAGCCTTCTCTCTCTGAGCATAGGCCTTGTGATCATTTGGTCTCGTATTACTCATTATTCACTCTTCACTTTTCACTATTCACTAAGAAACGCAGTTAATGGACTTGAGGCCTCGGCATTGTCGGCGATGGCTCCTAAGCCTGCCTCGAAGGCCTGGCGACCGGCGATGACAGCCTGACGGAAGGCATCAGCCATTTTTACGGGATCGCCTGCAACGGCAATGGCGGTATTCACCAGCACGCAGTCGGCACCCATCTCCATGGCCTCGGCAGCATGACTGGGGGCACCGATACCTGCATCAACCACCACAGGCACCGTGGCCTGGTCGATGATAATCTGCAGAAAATCCTTCATTCTCAAGCCCTTGTTGGTACCGATGGGGGCAGCCAGTGGCATCACAGTAGCTGCACCAGCCTCTTCCAGATGTTTGCACAGCGTAGGGTCGGCCTGGCAGTATGGCAGCACCACAAAGCCCAGTTTTACCAACTGCTCGGTGGCCTTCAGCGTCTCAACCGAGTCGGGCAACAAGTAGCGTGGGTCGGGGTGTATCTCCAACTTCAACCAGTTGGTGCCAAAGGCCTCGCGGGCCATCTGGGCAGCAAACACCGCCTCTTCAGCATTACGCACACCCGAGGTATTGGGTAGCAGTTGTATACGTGGGTTCTGGGTGATGTGTGTCAGCAAATCGTCGTTCTTGTCGTCGAGTTCCACACGTTTCATGGCAACGGTAACCATCTCCGATCCCGAAGCCTCGATAGCCTGGGCCATCAGCGCATTGTTGTTAAACTTGCCTGTGCCCAGAAACAAACGAGAGTTAAACTCCCGTCCTGCAATTACTAATTTACTCATGATTAACTATGTTTGTTAAGTGTTTCATTTCGTCAATGGGGTTCGCAGCCCTTAGCACCGTACCACTCAGGGCAATGCCGGTGATGCCGGTTGCCAGTATGGCGGGTATATCGTCCTTGGTAATACCGCCGATAGCCACAATGGGTAAATCGATATGCGCCGCACGCATCTCGATGATAATCCGTCGGTAACCATCCAGTCCTAATACCGGCGACAACTTCTGCTTGGTGGTAGTAAAACGGAATGGTCCACAACCAATGTAATCGGCACCAGCCGCATAGTGGGCTTTTACATCCCAGATGGTGTTAGCAGTTCCACCTATGATATAATCGGGACCTAATAGGCGGCGTGCCTCGCTAATGGGCATATCGTTCTTACCCAGATGCACGCCATCGGCCTGCAACTCTTTTACCAGTGCCACGCGATCGTCGATAATAAACGTAGCGCCATACTGCTTACATAGCTTCTGGGCCTCTATCGCAATGGGGCGCACCTCATCGTCGGTAGCGTCCTTCATGCGCAGCTGTATCCATCGGCAACCACCCTGCAAGGCAAGGCAGATGCTATCCAGATAGCTATACTTATCGGTGTAGTGAGATATAAACTGTAACATATGCCTTACCCCCCGCATGCAGCTTTGATAATAGTGATAGTGGCGCCTTCTTGCAGGATGGTGTCATCCCAAGTAGTGCGCGGTTTCAACTCATTATCGATAGCTATTGCCACACCTTTGGCGGGCAACTGCAATTGGGCGGCAAGCTCGGATACAGTTTTGGCTTGCGTCTCGTGTTGTTTGTTGTTAATCGTTACTTTCATATTGCATTCCTCCGACGGCATTACCCGTATCAGGTTCTATGGGTATTTTCTCAGCTTTGGCACATGCCTCAGCACCCCGAATATTTATTTTTGCGCTGCAAAAGTAAGCATATTTTTCCTTTCAAACAAATAATCAGCCTACTTTTTGTTTACGAACACAAAAAAAAGGCACATGCATCTCGCACACGCCTTTCTCATTAGGTTACTTAAAAACTTTTCTTCTTACTACTTATTATCAACTATATAACCAATTTATCATACTAACTTATCATTACATTTTCAACTCAAAAGTACAACGGGCAGGAAGACAGTCGGACGACGTACCGACAAGAGCTTCGAACAGACCTGGTTCGGCCGTCCACCTAGAGTTGCTCTCATCGTAGAAACTCAGCGCACGCTTGTCGATGGTAAGACTTACCTGCTGTGTCTCGCCTGGCTGAAGGAACACCTTCTGGAAGGCCTTGAGTTCCTTAACAGGACGATCGACACTGGCTTTTCTATCGCTGACATATAACTGCAGAGTCTCTGCACCGGCCCGACGCCCCGTATTGGTGACAGGAATGGTGAAGGTAATCTCGTCATCAGCAGTCATCTGCAGCTTGTTAGCGGTGAGTCTTCCCAACTTAAACGTAGTATAACTCAAGCCATGTCCAAAAGAAAAGAGGGGTTTCACTTTCTGCTTGTCAGTCCAGCGATAACCTACATAGATATCTTCCTTATATGTCTCATCGATAATCTGATGTCCCTCGCGCCACGTGCCAGGAAACGCATTGAGCGCATGAGCGCCACACTGCTCCAGACTGTCATACCAAGTAAAGGGTAACTTACCAGAGGGATTCACATCACCTGCAAGCACACTAGCGATGGCCTCACCAGCCTCGGAGCCGATAAACCAGCCCTGAACGACAGCGGGCACCTTAGACAGCCAAGGCATGGCGACACCATTACCACTGATATTAACATAAACAAGACGCTTATTGGCAGCAGCCAGAGCCTCGATAAGACGATCCTGAGCATAAGGCAGACCATACTGTTGACGGTCGTGCCCCTCACAGTCCTGATAATTGCTCTTATTAAGACCACCGAAGATAATCACGACATCAGCCTGACGGGCTTTGTCAACCGCTTCGGCAATAAGCTCATCGGCAGGACGTGTCTCGTAGAGTGAACGACCGACGGTCACACCATTATAACTCTGAATGGTATCACCTACATAGCCACGGGCAAAGTCTACCTGACTACCTTTGAAACGCTCACGGATACCATCAAGCGGCAAGATCTCGCGCTGTACCTTCAGCGAAGAGGAGCCTCCACCTACGGTCATCATCTTGATGGCGTTTTCGCCCACCACAAGAATACGCTCAGGTCTCTGGAGTGGTAACAGAGGTTGTCTGGTCTTACCATTTTTAACAGGATCGTTTTTCAACAGTACTACACCCTCCTGGGCTATCTTCAGAGCAGCATTATAATGGCTCTCAGAACAGAGGAAGCCATATGGCTTGTGGCGGTTCATCGTGGTGCGATAGAACAGACGAAGGACACGACGTACTTTCTCGTCGAGTTCTTTCATATTGTATTTACCTTCCTGTATAAGTTTCTTATAGGGCAGAGCAAGGTAATAACTATCATAGGCATTGGTAGCCCCCATGGTCAGACCATCGGTCCACGAACCGAACTCGAGGTCGAGTCCATTAGTGACAGCCTCGTCGGTGTCATGACATCCACCCCAATCACTGACTACCACACCATCGTAACGCCAATCCTGTTTCAGAATCTTATTCAGCAGAATGCTATTATGACAGTTGTGTTGGTTTTTATAAAGGTTGTAGGCGCCCATAATACCCCATGTGCCAGCCTCGGTAACGGCTGCTTTGAAGGCAGGCAGATAAATCTCGTGGAGAGCACGCTCACTGACGATAACATTAACCTGATGACGGTACTCTTCGTCGTTGTTTAGTGCATAATGCTTGACGCATGCAGCCACCCCCTTCGATTGGAGACCCTGAATATAAGGTACCACCATACGAGAGGCCAGCCATGGATCTTCACCCATATACTCGAAGTTACGACCACCCAGCGGGGTGCGGTAGATGTTCACGCCAGGACCCAGGATCATGGCTTTGCCACGATAGAGAGCCTCTTCACCTAGGCTTTCCCCATAGAGACGAGCCATCAACGGATTCCAAGTGGCAGCCAGACATGTAAGCGCAGGAAAGGCTACGCACGAGTCATTGGTCTGGCCTGCCTGTTCCCACTCATCCCAAAGCACATCGGGACGAACACCATGAGGACCGTCATCGGTCCAAAGGTCAGGAAATCCAAGACGTTTCACGCCAGGGCTGGAGAACTTTGACTGCGCATGGATTACAGCAATTTTCTCGTCAAGCGTCATACGAGTTAGAGCATCGTCAATACGTTGCTCAACAGGTTTCGTATCGTCAAGATACACGGGTATACTCTGTGAATTTGCGAAAGGTAAAAAGGTAAAAAGGTAAAAAGGCAAGATCTTTACCCATCCTATTTCCTTAAACACGGATTTCGACATGAAATTTATCCTCATTTCTTTTGCTTTTTTACTTATTTTCTTTTTCCTTCATGCCCATGCTCTGGATGTATTCCGTTTGCGACTTGCAGTTCTCCAAACGGCAATTCTCGGCAAACTGCTTCAGCAACTGACGGAACCGGGCTTGGTTGGGACGCGCCTCGCGCCACTCCTGATAGGTATTACGCGATGTCTCAGCGTATTTCACAACGATACTGTCCCAACCCTCTGGGCGCTGAATCCCCATCATACACGAGTTATCAACCTTCTTATAAGGCCAGAATGTGTAGCCGATATTCACCTCTTTCAGCACTTTGACGAAGTCGTTCTGCCACTCCATGGTGTTATGGCCAAACTCACCCATATACATCGGACGATTGACTGAGTCGCGAAAATTGATGTAATGGCTGATAGCCTCTTTGGTTGCCGGACCACCATAGCGATGACAGGTATACATCAGTTTATCGTCATAACTAGTATCGTTGAGCATCCAGAAGAAGCTGTTCCAATGGGCACCACCCAATAGGATTATATGATTATCGTCAACTGTACGGATGGCCTCAACACAGCGTTTATAAAGGGGTTGGAGAAGATGATAGAGCGTATCCTTGTTCTCGAAATAGTGGGCTATAGGTTCGTTCATCAATTCATAACCAAGGATTGTGGTCTCGTTCTTATAACGGCAGGCTATCTTCTGCCATATCTGACAAAAAAGTTGTTGTGACGGTTCACTCTCATATATCCAAGGATAGCCATAACCATCGTCAATGTTATCGCCTGTCTGTCCACCTGGACAGTCATGCATATCAAGAATGAGATACAGGCCGTTAGCCTTGCACCAGCTCACGACAGAATCGATGCGCTCATAGCCGTCTTTCTGAACAGTTTGTCCCATATAGTCTTCGTTGGTGAAAAGCTTGTAGTTGAACGGCAGTCGGATGGTGTTGGCACCCTGACTGGCAATAAAGTCGATGTCGGCACGAGTAACGTAATTATCCTTGAACTGCTGCCAGAATTCAGCTGTGAAGTCTGGACCAACGGCCTCCTTAAACAGAAGATCGATCATCCATGCTGAATTGGTTCGTCCAAATCCGAACATATAACCCTCTGGGTTCAACCAGTTGCCCAAATTTGTACCCTGAATGAACAATTTTTCACCATTGGGTTTAATCAGGTCATGGCCTTGAATGGTTACAAAACCAGCAGTTTCCTTATGCCCGCCGCCTGCGGTACAGGCTGCTAATAAAAATACGACAAGGTATAGGAAATATTTCTTCATATATGATTATTTCTTCTGGAACACACGGACGTAATCTACCTCCATGGTGGCTGGCAGCGCGCTCTCGTCGACACCTTGGGCACCACCCCAATCACCACCCCACGCGAGGTTGAAAATGATATAGAATGGGCCGTCGTAGGGCCAATCATCGCGCCCTAGTCCACGGTTGTCGTAGCTCAGCTGTACCTTCCCATCAACATAGGTAGTGATGTTCTTTGCCGTCCAAAGAATAGCATAAGTATGGAACTCCCCCTTGGCTCCAGCACACTTCATCTCATGGGTAACCTGTGTGTTGTTAGAGTGAACATGCGCATTGGCGTGCA
>JAEEGK010024966.1_pt1 | contig 12333 bp, 9 predicted proteins | sample 8958771 | NCBI WGS metagenome assembly JAEEGK01 (sample SAMN16246547, study PRJNA631951) | gut metagenome | biome: gut microbiome; feature: rumen; material: SC-attached | host: Bos | place: Iran: Karaj | collected 2018-10 | reverse complement strand
TTTCATTTTCTTTGGTGGCATGGTAAAAGCTGGTGATCTGATTATGGAGCCTATTAAGAGGGCATACAATGAGAATGTTCTTCAGATTTTCCGTAACAAGGCACAGTTCCTGGTCAGCGGTCTTGACGGTGCATCGGCAGCCGTACTCGGTGCCTCGGCCATCGGCTGGGAAATCCAGTAAAGAACGACATTCATACAGAATCTAATAAAGAGGTTGGTGCAGGACGCTACCAACCTCTAACAATATGTGATAAGTCTTGGGCAATCGTCTCAAAGGGCTTATCGGGGGCAAATTTAGACAATAATCACATAAAAAGCAAATTTTTTAGCCTTTTTTCTTTCAAAACACAAAAAAAAGTTCCAAAATGTTTGCAGATTAAAAGAAAAAGTGTAATTTTGCACCCGTAAAAAAACATAACTAGGCACATGAAAGTAATGAACAACAATTGGTGGTGGCGCAACTCGAGATGGTAAAAGTCGCGAGGCACGTAGCCGTATATCAATGTTGTCATTCAGATAAAGAGGCTCGTCGGTAACGCGACGGGTCTCTTTTCTATTTTGAATCATTAAAATTTATAAGATATGAAAGAAAGTTTTTTTGTAGACGAGAAAGGTTTTTACGGAGAATTCGGCGGCGCGTATGTGCCGGAGATTCTCTACAAGTGTGTACACGACCTGCAAGAGGCGTACAAGCCGATTATCGAGAGTGAAGACTTCAAGCGGGAGTACCATGCCCTGCTGAAAGACTACGTGGGCAGACCCAGTCCACTGTATTATGCCAAGCGTATGAGCGAGCATTATGGTTGCAAGCTATACCTGAAGCGTGAAGACCTGAACCACACGGGTGCCCACAAGATCAACAACACCATCGGTCAGATTCTGCTGGCCAAGAAGATGGGCAAGACGCGCATCATCGCTGAGACAGGTGCCGGACAGCATGGTGTGGCCACGGCAACAGTATGTGCGCTGATGGACATGAAATGCGAGGTGTTTATGGGTGCCACCGACGTGGAGCGCCAGCATACCAACGTGGAGCGCATGAAGATGCTGGGCGCTGAGGTACACCCTGTACGCACAGGCAACATGACGCTGAGCGACGCCTGTTCAGAGGCCATCCGCGACTGGTGCTGTCATCCTGCCGACACCTTCTATATCGTTGGTTCGACGATGGGACCTCACCCCTACCCTGACCTTGTGGCAAGGATGCAGAGCGTCATCTCGGAAGAAATCAAGTGGCAGCTTGAAGAAAAGATAGGCCGCGACTATCCTGACTATCTCATTGCCTGCATCGGGGGAGGCAGCAATGCTGCCGGTACCATCTACCACTACGTCGATGACGAGCGCGTCAAAATTGTGCTGGCAGAAGCTGGCGGTCATGGCTGGGACACCGATTATACGGCAGCTACCATCCATCGTGGCACCGTTGGCATCCTGCATGGTGCCAAGATGTTGGTGATGCAGGACGAGGACGGCCAGATACAGGAAGCATTTACCATTTCCGCAGGTCTCGACTATCCCGGTGTCGGCCCCATGCACTGCAATATGGCCAAGAAAGGTCGTACCCAAGTGCTCTCCATCAATGACGACGAAGCCATCTATGGCGGCTACGAACTGACCCGCATGGAGGGCATCATTCCTGCTATCGAGAGTGCCCATGCCATTGCAGCCCTGAAGAAAGTCACCTTCAAGCCTGACGATGTCGTAGTGCTCACCGTCAGCGGACGTGGTGACAAGGACGTGGAAACGTATCTGAAAAACAAACAAATGGCAAAAGAATATGGAAACTTTTAATTATACCACAACATCGAAGACCATACTGGCAGACCTTTATACCCCTGTCGGCGTCTATATGCGACTGCGTGACCTCTACCCGCAAAGCGCACTGATGGAGAGCTCGGACTACCACGACAAGGACAACTCGCGCTCGTTCATTGGCATCAACCCTATTGCCTGCGCGGCTATCGGCCACGGACTGGCCACCATCAGTTTCCCTGACGGCTCCACCGTTAGCCAGCCTTTAGACGCGGGCTTCGGTTCTGCTGAAGCCATCCATACCCTCATCGACCGTATCAAGGTCACTGGCGAGCACGCTAATATTTGCGGACTCTACGGCTATACCAGCTTTAATGCGGTACGCTATTTCGAGAACATCGCTGTCAAGGACGAGACAATGGAGAAGAACGACGCCCCCGATATGCTCTACATATTATACAAGGACATCATCGTGTTCGACCACTTCAACAACCAACTGACCATCGTCAGCTTAGGCGACGCTACCGAACTGGAGAACATCTACAAACAGATGAACAAATCCAACATACAGGCCTACGATTTCCATCCTGTAGGCGACGTCAGAAGTACGCTGACCGACGAGGAGCACAAGGCGAACATCCGCAAGGGCATCCAGCACTGTCTGCGTGGCGACGTTTTCCAGATAGTACTCTCGCGGCGCTTCATCCAAAAGTATGAGGGCGATGACTTCAAGCTCTACCGTGCTCTGCGCAGCATCAATCCTTCACCCTACCTCTTCTACTTTGACTTCGGTGGATTCCGCATCTTCGGCTCATCGCCCGAAACGCACTGCCGCATTGATAAATGTTCAATGGTCAATGGTTCATCGTCAATGTTCAAAGCCTACATCGACCCCATTGCTGGTACCACCAAACGTACGGGCGATGCTGAAGCTGACCGTAAGGGTGCCGAATACCTGCGCAACGACCCCAAGGAGAATGCCGAGCACGTCATGCTGGTAGACCTGGCACGCAATGACCTGAGCCGTAACTGTCACGGTGTAAAAGTAGACTTCTACAAAGACCTGCAGTATTACTCGCACGTCATTCACCTCGTCAGTCGTGTCTCTGGTGAACTAGACGAAGGCGCAGACCCCATCAAGGCATTTATCGACACCTTCCCCGCAGGAACCCTCAGCGGCGCCCCGAAGGTTCGCGCCATGCAGCTCATCAGCGAGTACGAGCCGCACAACCGTGGTGCATACGGCGGCTGCATCGGCTATATCGGCCTTGACGGTTCGTTGAACCAGGCCATCACCATCCGCACCTTCGTCAGCCGCAACAGTGAACTCTGGTTCCAGGCCGGTGGCGGCATCGTGGCCAAGAGTGATGAGGAGTACGAACTCCAGGAAGTAAATAATAAACTTGGTGCTTTAAGACGTGCCATCCTGATGGCAGAAAAAATGTAAGGTTATGAAGATAGTCATCATCGATAATTACGACTCGTTTACATATAACTTGAGTCATTTGGTCAAGGAACTGGGCGCCGAAGTAACGGTGTATCGTAACGACCAGTTCGAACTTTCGCAGTTAGAAGCGTTCAGCAAGATTATTCTCTCGCCAGGCCCCGGCATTCCCTCTGAGGCGGGATTGTTGCTCGACGTCATCAAGACCTATGCCGGTCGGAAGCCGATTCTTGGCGTCTGCTTGGGGCATCAGGCCATCGGAGAAGCCTTCGGAGCACGGCTCGAAAACCTCTCCGACGTATTCCACGGCGTGGCAACACCCTGCCGCATCATTAGCGACGACGCGCTGTTTTCCGGACTGCAGAAGAACATCACCGTCGGCCGCTACCACTCGTGGGTCGTTTCCCGCGAAGGTCTACCCGACTGCATAGAGGTCACCGCCGAGAGCGACGAAGGACAAATCATGGCACTCCGCCACCGCGAGCTGAACATCCGCGGCATCCAGTTCCACCCTGAGAGCGTACTGACCCCCGACGGCAAGAAGATGCTGCAAAACTGGATGTTCCTTTAACAACGAAATAACGTAATAACGAGATAACGAAATAACGTAAAATACAATATGGCACAGACAATGAAAGACATCCTCAACAGGATGCTGAACCACGAGGAACTGTCTCGTGAAGAAATGAAGAATATTTTGGTCGGTATCACTCAGAGTGAATATCCCACCGAACAGATTACCGCCCTGCTAACGGCCCTGCAGATGCGTGGCGTCACCGTCGACGAGTTGCTGGGTTTCCGCGACGGCATTTTGGAAACCGGCGTTCCTGCCTTGCTGGATGCCGACCGCTACATCGATGTCGTCGGTACTGGCGGCGACCGCAAAAACACCTTTAACATTTCGACGACATCATGTTTCGTCATCGCCGGTGCCGGCTACAAGGTAGCCAAGCACGGCAACTATGCCGCCACTTCGGTATCGGGTGCCTCGAACGTCATCGCCCATCACGGCATTAAATTCACTGACGATTTGGATAAGCTCAACCGCAGCCTGAACGAAGCCGGCATCGTTTATCTCCACGCCCAGCTGTTCGCCAAGGCCATGAAGTTCGTCGGTCCCATCCGCAAGGCATTGCAGTTCCCCACTATCTTCAACCTCTTAGGCCCGCTCGTGAACCCCAGCCAGCCCCAATGCCAGCTGCTCGGCGTCGCCAACCTCGATCAGATGCGTCTGTATCATCAAGTATATCAGAAGATTGGCATCGACTACGGCATCGTCAACTCCATCGACGGTTACGACGAGATTTCCCTGACAGGCGATTTCAAAGTCACCACCAAGAACTACGAGCGCATCTTCAAGCCCCAAGACCTCGGCTTCGACATCGCTAAACCGGAAGAACTCGTCGGTGGCGCCACCGAGGAAGAGGCTGCGCAGATTTTCGACAGCGTTTTAGAGAACCGCGCCTTGCCCGCCCAGAAAAACATCGTGCTGGCCAATGCCGCCTTCGGCATCCAGGTACTCGAGAAGGGCGAAAAGAGCATCGAAGAATGTATCGCCATTGCCCGCGAGAGCATCGACTCTGGTGCCGCCCTGCGTACCTTCAACAAGTTCGTAGAACTCAACAGCTAACCCACAATGACCGACATCTTACAAGAAATCGTAGCTCACAAGCAATTAGAGGTGAAACAGGCCAAACAACTGGTTCCACCATCAGAGCTGTACCGCCGTGTAGAGCCCATCCTTGACTTCAGCGTGGCCTCCATGAAGGCAGCACTGACAGCATCCGATTCGGGCATCATTGCTGAGTTTAAGCGCAAATCGCCTTCTAAAGGCTGGATCAAAGAGGAGGGACAGGCCGACATCATCCCCCTCAGCTATCAGCAAAACGGTGCTTCGGCCCTGAGCATACTCACTGACGAGAAATATTTCGGAGGATGCGACGATTTTATCAGCACAGCCCGTCATAGCGGTGTCAACATCCCCATCCTCTACAAGAACTTCGTCATCGACGAGTATCAGCTGTTCCAAGCCCGCCTGTGCGGTGCTTCTGCCGTACTGTTGATTGCAGCCGACCTCTCTCTGGAATACTGCTCGGTGCTCATGCACCTGGCACACGAATTAGGGATGGAAGTGCTGTTAGAGATGCATGCGAAGGAAGAGCTTGACTATGCGGCTCTGGAACCTGACCTATGTGGCATCAACAACCGCAACCTCGGATCATTCGTCACAGATGTCGAGAACTCGTTCCGCATGGCAGAGCTCCTACCCGGCAATGCCGTCAAGGTCAGCGAGAGCGGCATCTCGAATCCTGCTACCGTCAAGGCCCTTCGCCAGGCTGGTTTCCGCGGTTTCCTCATGGGTGAGCACTTTATGAAGACCGCCAACCCAGGACAGGCTCTTGGCGAGTTCATTGAAAAGGTAAACAAGTAAAAAGGTAAATAATCTGCTATCCCTATGATTATCAAAGTCTGTGGCATGCGCGAAGCAGAGAACATCCGTGCTGTTGAGCAATTGTTAGCATCCTGGATGGGCTTCATCTTCTGGCCGAAGTCCAGCCGCTACGTCAGTGAGCGCCCATCCTATCTGCCCAAGCACTGCAAGCGCGTAGGCGTCTTTGTCGATGCCGACATTGAACAGATCAAGCACACCGTCGAAGACTATGCCCTCGACATCGTGCAGCTTCACGGCCATGAAACTCCAGAATTTCTCCGCCAGCTTCGTTCCGTTTTTGGCCATCCCATCGCCATCATCAAGGCCTTTAACATTGCCACAGAAGACGACCTGAAGGCTACTCAGGCATACGAGGGCATTGCAGACTATTTCCTCTTTGATACCAAGGGTCAGTCAGTTGGTGGCAATGGCGAGAAGTTTGACTGGTCAGTGCTTGACGCCTACGATGGCAGCACCCCATTTCTGCTCTCTGGCGGCATTGGTCCTGATGACGCAAGTCGCGTAAGTGCATTCCACCATCCCCAATGTATCGGTATTGACCTCAATTCCCGCTTCGAGGTAGAACCGGCTTATAAAGACATCAAGAAACTCAAAACATTTTTAGAACAACTATGAATAAGATAAACCAAGTATTCGCCAACCGTGGCGACAAGAAATTCCTTTCGCTCTATTTCTGTGCCGGCTGTCCGACACTCGACAGCACAAGTGACGTGATACTAACCATGCAGCAGCGAGGCATCGACTTCATCGAGGTCGGCATCCCCTTCAGCGATCCGTTAGCTGACGGTCCCGTCATCCAGAGTGCCGCTACCCGCGCCCTCAAGAACGGCATGAACCTCAAATGTCTGTTCTCACAATTGAAGGCCATCAAGGACGACGTGCAGATTCCCCTGATACTCATGGGCTACCTAAACCCCATCATGCACTACGGCATCGAACCATTCTGCCAGAGTTGCGTGGAATCAGGCGTCAGCGGCATGATCATCCCCGACCTGCCCTTTGACGACTACCTCAACATCGTCAAGCCCGTGGCTGATCGCTATGACCTGCGTGTCATCATGCTCATCACACCTGAAACCAGCGACGAGCGCATCCGCTTCATCGACGACCATACCGACGGTTTTATCTACATGGTCAGCTCTGCTGCCATTACGGGTGCTCAGAAGAATTTCGACGATGCCAAGCAGGAATACTTCCGCCGCATCAATGCCATGAATCTGCGCAACCCGCGCATGATTGGTTTCGGCATCAGCAACCAGCAGACACTCAAAGCCGCACAAGACAATGCCGCCGGAGCCATCATCGGTTCAAAGTTCGTCACCCTGCTGAACGAGGCCGAAGGCAATGCCAATGTGGCTCTTGACCGTCTTTTCGCCGCACTTGAACAATAACTTTCCACAAAACTGGCAACGTAAACGTTATAGTAATAAAAAAGCTTAATAAGACAGTGAATTGACAATTTTTTTCGTACCTTTGTCCGCAAACTACTAAAACAGATGAAGATTATGAAGAAAATTTCAATTTGGATGCTGCTATGCATGCTGCTTCCGCTGTCTACCTTGGCCAAAAGCTGGGACAATGCTGAGTACAAGCAGATTGAGCAGAGTATCTGTGTACCGCAGTTTGCACAGAAGGATTATGTAATTACCAAGTTCGGTGCCAAGACCGATGCCACGGCGGCCAAAAACCAAAAGGCCATCCAGAAGGCTATCGACAAATGCTCGAAGAAGGGTGGCGGTCGTGTCATCGTCCCTGCCGGACAGCATTTCCTGACGGCAGCCATCCAGCTGAAGAGCGGCGTCAACCTCGTCGTTGAGGAGGGTGCCGTGTTGGAATTTGCCTTTGAGCCGGAGCTCTACCCCATCGTGCCGACACGCTGGGAAGGACTGGACTGCTGGAACCTCAGTCCGCTCATCTATGCCTACCAGGCTAAGGACATTGCCATCACCGGCAAGGGTACCATCGACGGCGGCGGCTCCAACGAGACGTGGTGGCCGTGGTGCGGCAACAAGCGTTTCGGCATGAAGGAGGGCGGCATTGCCCAAAACCAGGGTGCTCGTGCCCGCCTGCTGAAACAGGCCGAGGACGGTGTTGACATGGACGAACGCCGCTTTGGCCCTACAGACGGTCTACGCCCGCAGATGATTAACCTGAACCAGTGTGAAGGCATCCTGATAGAGGATGTCACGCTGCTGCGTTCACCGTTCTGGGTCATTCACCCCCTGCTGTCGACGGACATCACCGTGCGTGGCGTACATATTAATAATAATGGTCCCAACGGCGACGGCTGCGATCCCGAGTCGTGCGACCGCGTACTGATAGAGAACTGCTACTTCAATACCGGCGACGACTGCATCGCTATCAAGAGCGGCCGCAACAACGACGGTCGTCAGGGCGGTCAGGGCAAGTTTGCAGGCACGCCTTCTAAGAACATCATCATCCGCAACTGCCAGTTCAACAACGGTCACGGCGGCGTGGTCATCGGCAGTGAAATCTCCGGCGGTTGCCAAAACGTCTATGCCGAGAACTGCGAGATGGACTCACCTTCCCTGGACCGCGTGCTGCGCATCAAGACCAACAGCTGTCGCGGCGGCATCATCGAAAACATCAACATGCGCAACATCACCGTCGGCCAGTGCGGCGAGGCTGTGCTGAAAATCAATACCGACTACGAGCCGCGTGAGGTGTGCTGCCGTGGCTTCTATCCCATCGTGCGCAACGTCAGCATGGAAAATGTGACATGTAAGAAGTCGAAGTACGGCGTGATGATTGTGGGATACGATGACCCCAAACTGGCCTACACCGTCAATAACATCACCGTCAAGAACTGCCAGTTCGACGGTGTCTACAACAAACCCATCCACCAGATTGGCAAGGCAGAGAACGTTACCTACGACAACCTCTTCATCAACGGTTCGCTGGTATTGCAGAATCCGCCTTACAAGCACTATTCCGAGTGGCTCACCTACTCCGAGATGCAGCGCGTGCCGAAGTCCTACCTGCTCGACTTCTCCGACAAACCCAAGTGGAGCTATGTCATGGGTATCGAACTGGAGGGTATGCTCGACACCTACCTGCGCTACGGCGGTGATGCCATCCTGAAATACTGCAAGGAGTACACCGACACGATGATTAACGACAAGGGCGACATCCGTGGCTATAACATCCTGGACTATAACCTCGACAACATCCGCACCGGCCACTTCGTCACCCGCATGTACGAGCACTGGCCCGAGGCCAAGAACCTGAAGGCCATGCAGCTGATGATGAAGCAGTTACAGAACCAGCCGCGCACCATTGCCGACAAGGTATACTGGCACAAGGCCATCTATGCCTATCAGGTATGGCTCGACGGCATCTTCATGGGTCTGCCCTTCCGCACGCTGACAGCACCCATCACGGAAAAGGGAACGAAAAAGGGCAAGAAGAAGAACGGCGTAACAGCCATCTACGACGATGCCGTCAACCAACTGAAGATTACATACGAGCGCACCCTTGACCCCAAGACAGGACTGAACCGCCACGCCTACGACGAGACGCGCAAGACTTTCTGGGCCGATAAGGAGACCGGTCTTTCGCAGCACTGCTGGGGACGCGCCCAGGGTTGGTACACCATGGCCCTCATTGAGGTGCTTGACGCTCTGCCCGAGGACTATGCCCGCCGCTCGGAGGTCATCGACCTGCTTGTCAAAGACTTCGATGCCATTCTGAAATGGCAGGACAAAAAGAGCGGCGTATGGTATCAGGTGATGGACGCTCCCGGACGTGAAGGCAACTACTTAGAGTCTACCTGCTCTGCCATGTTCACCTACGCCCTGCTGAAAGCAGCCCGTAAGGGTTATGTCGGCGAGAAATACCGCGAAGCAGGCATCAAGGCATACAATGGCATGATTAAGAACTTCATCCGCGTCAATGCCGACAAGACCATCTCGCTCACCCAGTGCTGCAGCGTGGCAGGCCTTGGCCCCGCCGCCACACCCGAGGTAGAGGCTGCCATGAAGAAGGTTAACCCCAAGGGTAGCGTCAAGGAAAACCGCCGACGCGACGGTTCCTACGACTACTATCTCTCCGAACCCATCCGCGACAACGATGCCAAGGGCGTCGGCCCCTTCATCTGGGCTTCGCTGGAAATGGAAATGATGGAGAATTGATGAGAAATTGAAGAATGGAAGAGTTGAAGAATTGAAATGAAGCATTTAGTATTTGCATTATCGTTATCGTTGCTGAGCATATCGGCCATGGCTGACGGTTTTGACACCAGCAAGCCCTTCGGTTTCTGTACCCGCTCATCGCGCACCGATGCTGCCAGCACTTACAACATCACTGGCGGTGGCTGCTACTGCTATCCCGTTGAGGGCGTCAGCAGTGACAAGGTAGTGACGCTGGTTTCTAATGGCGGCGACATGAAGTCGGCCATCCAAAATGCCATCAAGAAATATGATGTCATCGTCCTCGACGGTTCCAATGGCGACTTTATCGTGTCAAGCAACATTGGCTTCGAGCGAGGCAACAAGACCATCCTGGGCATTAACAACGCACGTCTCTGCACCAAGTGGCAGTTGACGGACGAAATCAGAAATGCACTGGACGCTGCCGGTGTGCGCAATATGAGTACCAGCAGCGGCGGCGGTACGCTGAGCAACGGCAAAACTGTTAAAGAACAGGCCGAATTCAATACCCGTCAAATTATCATCAACCTAACGGGCGACACGAATGAAGACTACCAGAAGTCGGGCATCTTCTCGCTGAACAAGGAGAACGTCATCATTCGCAACATCACCTTTGTGGGTCCTGGCTCTGTCGACGTAGGCGGTTACGACCTCATCTCGGCCACAGGCGCCAAGCACTGCTGGATAGACCACTGCACTTTCCAGGACGGCATGGACGGCAACTTCGACATCACCAACTCGGCGGACTTCATCACCGTCAGCTATTGCACCTTCAGCTATACCAACCGCTCATATATGCACCAAAACACCAACCTGGTGGGCAGCAGCGACAGCGAGGCTAAGGGTTATCTGAACACCACCTTCGCCTTCTGCTGGTGGGACACAGGATGCAAACAGCGTATGCCGATGGCCCGCGTGGGCAAGATTCACATGCTGAACAACTATTTCAGTTGTGTAGGCAACAGTTCTGCCATCAATCCGCGAAAAAACTCCGAGTTCCTCATTGAGGGCAACTACTTCGACGAAGGCGTCAAGAAATATTACAGCCAAGACGGTGCCACAGCCGTAACATGGGATGCCAACAACTACATTGCCGAGGCCAGCAGCCTGCCAACATCCATGGGCAGCACGGTCAGCGTTCCCTACGGCTATAGCGTCGCTCCCTGCAACGACATTCCTGCCATCGTCATGGAAAATGCAGGTGCCACACTGCCCTTCGTCAGCAGCGATGATCCTACACCCGACACCGAGGCAAAAGACTGTACGGTGACGTTCGACGGCACTGACAGCCAGAGCGAGGCAGGCTACTTCACCTTTGGAGAGCCCTACGATGCTGATAAAGGTACGGGCAACAAGCACTCTTTCCACAGTAAGTTTGCCGGCACCTACGATGGCGTCACATACGATCAGGGTCTGAAGATGGAAGGCTCCACCATCATCCAGTTCACCAACCAGTCATCGGCGACGGTCGTCATCGTCCAGTCAACATGGAGCGACAAGACGCTGAAACTGGACGACACTGAACTGGATGTGAGCACAGCCACCACCCCCGCCGGCAGCAGTGGCGTGCGCGTCTACACCATCGAAGCTGTGGCTCCCGGCCAGCACAAGATTACCCGTGGCAACGGGGAGAGCGGCATCCTGCGTGTCGAAGTTCACGAGAAAGGCAGTTCCACATCCATCAATACACTGCTCACGCCCACAACCGGCACAGAGGCATACTACTCTTTAGATGGCCACCGCCTCACAGCCAAGCCTACCACCAAAGGCATCTACATCATAAATGGCCGCAAAGTCGTGATTAAGTGAGGTATTATATCACAATTCGTATAATCCGTAAAATCCGTAGGAAAAATAATAAGAATTGAAATGAAACATTTAATATTTGCGTTAACCTTATCGTTGTTAAGTATACCGGCTATGGCTGATGACGCCCCGGCCTTCCCTGGCGCTGAGGGGCACGGCCGCTATGTCACTGGCGGTCGCGGCGGCAACATCGTACACGTCACCAACCTCAACGACAGCGGTACGGGCTCGTTCCGTGCTGCCGTTAGTAGCAGTAACCGCATCATTGTCTTCGACGTGGCGGGAGTCATTGCCCTGAAGTCGAACCTCACCTTCAAGGACAACATCACCATCCTCGGTCAGACAGCCCCCTACCCCGGCATCACCCTGCGCTACTACACCGTGCAACCCGGTGCCAACAACATTATCCGCTTCATCCGCTTCCGCCGCGGACAGGAGAAGAATGTGAATGATGGTGCCGACGCCTGCTGGCAACGCAACAAGACGGGTATCATCTTCGATCACTGCTCCTTCTCATGGTCCATCGACGAGGTGGCGTCGTTCTACGATAACAACAATTTCACCATGCAGTGGTGTACCATCGGCGAGAGCCTCGTCCATGCCGGTCACGACAAGGGACCTCACGGCTACGGCGGCATCTGGGGCGGCAAGTTAGCCTCGTTCCACCACAACATCATCTTGCACGTCGCCAACCGCTCACCGCGTTTCAA
>JAEEGK010024963.1_pt1 | contig 12334 bp, 9 predicted proteins | sample 8958771 | NCBI WGS metagenome assembly JAEEGK01 (sample SAMN16246547, study PRJNA631951) | gut metagenome | biome: gut microbiome; feature: rumen; material: SC-attached | host: Bos | place: Iran: Karaj | collected 2018-10 | reverse complement strand
AACCGATATACGATCAGTTCCTAAAATTCAAGGCGAATCAGATGAGCGGCAACAAGACCTCCGATTTCTACAACGATATCGCGAAACCCGCCATCGACGATTTCCTCGCCTCCTGCGACATCAACGTCGTGCACTTCAATCTTGAGGATGTTGTTCGTTCGGTCTCTCAGGAATCGAAAAAAACGTCTGTCACCCTGGAGCCGAAGGCGATAGGGTCCATGGATTCTATCAGCCCTACGGGCTTCCAGAATGACAATGCGTATTCTCATTTCACATCCCACATTTCACACTCCACACCGCTCCTCCCTCTCTACAAATTCCTTTCCCCAGAAACCCTCCTCGCGAAGCCTTTCGCAAACGACAGCAACAGTCTCGACCGCAACTTTTATGCGGAACTCTTGCACATCATCGGTCTCGAAGAAGTAAAAGAAGACAAGGGCGGCAAGAAAGTCATTCAACGCAAGAAGCCCGCAAATCGCGACAAGGCGAGCCTCCTCGAAAGTGCAATTTATCAGCTCGAAGACGATTTTCCGAACAAGGAAATAAATAGATTGGGGAAATTTGTATGACAACACGTTTTCAAAAAGGACGATTTCATGTAGATAGTGGCCCAAGTTCATTATTTGAGCGAATTCACTATAAAATGGATTCGGTTTGTTCCCTAAATTTGTCAGCAAAACATTTTATAGAACGATGTAAGGAGCGGATACTCCCATCTGAAATAATTCAGAAAATGCAGAATTTTAATATTCATGAATGGAAATTGGTTGTAGGTGAAGTTCGTGTTGATACAGGAAAATTTGTGAATTCAACATGGGAATATACCTATGAAAATGAAAAATATTGGTTGACGATAGGTTTTGGAAATGTAGCAGAAACTATTGTAAAAAAGGAAAGCGGTGGAAAAGATAAAATCATTGAGTCTGGAGCGATTTACGATTTTGTTGCGGCTGTTAATGAAAAGTTGATGGCAGATGAAACCAACAAAGGTAATCGATAAGAAGGGTGTAAAGAAATGGTAAATTTTTAAGAAGGAGAAACCAATGAACACAATTTGCTCTACAAAAATACTTCCTAAAAATGGCGATAAATTCATTCAACGAGACGATCTTTTTCCAGAAGGTCTTGTGACAGAAATGTATGTCGTCTCTGCATACACTGATATTGATGTTATAAAGTGGCTTGTTGGAGAGCTGCAAAAAGCCGAATGTGGTTCTTCAAGAAGTCGAATAATTCTGAAGATTTTTTTGGATGAAAGGTATAGCCGTTTTGATGACGATAACATGAGAGCTTTTCTCTTGAAAATCAATAATACGATAAAATCGGCAACCACTCAATATGGTCGTTTACTGTTTGATGATGAAAGCGGCATTTATTTAGTGCGAAGAGGGGCTTTGTTCCATTCAAAATTGATTGTGACTCGAACAACTCAGGCTACCCGAGTAATTATCGGTTCCTTAAATTTTACGAAAAATGCATTTAAATCCAATGAAGAACTTGTTTATGTATGCGACGATGCAATTTTGTTTAATAAAGCTCGCAAATACATTTCTCTTTTAGAGAGTTTCTTTGATAAATCAGAAACACCAGAATTAAAGGGGAGTATTCGAATAAGTAAAGTTTCTCCTAACCTGAATTTTAAATCTTATAAAAATGAGACATTGGATGAATACCTCTTAGATGGTTTCTTGGTTCATCCTGCTCGCAAAAGAGCTTTTCCCGAATACTTTAAATTGAATTTACCCAAAGATATTATTGAAAGTAGTCTAGAAGAATTGGAGCATAAAGACTTAATTGAAGGTAAAGGATTGAAAGGCTCAATTTCAGTTTTAAAAATGTTGCAAATAATAGACAAGTCCTTAATAGATTTGAAGAAAGCTCAAAAGGAAGGCAAGGGGAAATGGACATCCCTTTGTGTTGATACACCACTAGGGTTATGGTGTCCAAAAGATAAAATTGATGAATTGAAAAGTAAGGTGAGTGGTGTTGAAGATTTAAAAAATTATCATACTTTTATTTTTAATAAGCTTGATGAAAAAAGAGAAAAATTGGGAGAATTGTTTAAAGCCGTTATATTAGAAATATCTGCTGTTATAAAGAATGTACAAGAAAAAAATGGTAAAGAGATAAATTGGGATTATTTTGATGAAGAAGTTGCGTTGAAAGCTTGGAATAATTGGTTTTCGGATTTGCTTGGAAGAAAAGAGGATGCTACATGGTTTGACCGATTGAACTGCATCGTGTCAATAACTAAAATGCCTGCAATATTTGATGATCCTGTTTCTGGAAGAGCTTTCAAAAAAGCATTTATAGAATCTTTGAGATCTGAAATTGACATACCATATGGTTTTAATATTGCTGATGAGATATATAAAAATAATAAAGATCTTTTTGATAAAGAATGTAAATCTCTTGGCTTGAAAAAGTTGAATGGAGAAGGCTAAATGAGTTTTAGTATCAATTGTTTGGAAATAACAGCAACAAAAGAACAGTGGAAAACATATGCAACGCTATATAAAAATCTTTTGACGGATAAAGATTATAAAGAATTTGAAGATAAAAGGCTTCGATCATTTAAAAAACGATTTTTCTTTAATGATTTTTATGAACATAAGCAATATGGCCCTTTGATTGAGCGTCATATGCGTCTTGATTCAAATATATTTTTTGAAAAAGGACTCAACATCCAAGCTATTGTAGGAAAGAATGGTTCTGGGAAAAGCTCATTAATGGATTTAATGTATATGGCCATTAATAATTTTGCTTTTTTATTTGAGCAGGGGAAAGAACGTCCTGGAGCAGATGGACTTTATTATGTTAAGGGATTGTTTTTAAATATTTATTTTGTTATTGATGATGAAAGTGGCTTCCAAGAGTATAAATTAGAGTGCAAAGAAGATAAAATTAAATTGTTAAAAAAAGAAAAAAAATGGTGGGGCATTGTTAATAAAGCTAGTTTTGGATTAGATAAGCCCAATAAGTGGTATAATAAAGTATCAGATCGCCCAATTATTTCGCTCGTTTCGAAATTTTTTTATACAATAGTTTCGAACTATTCAATGCAATCCTTTATTTCGTCTAATTATATTGAACGAACATTGGACTATAGAATGAAAAATAAAAGAAGGCCTTGGATTAATAGTATTTTCTATAAAAATGATGGATATGTTCGGCCAATTGTATTAAATCCATTTCGCAATTCAGGATCAATTAATTTAGAAAATGAACAATCTTTATCAAAAGATAGAGCCTCATCATTATTTGTTTATGCATTCACTGAGAAGAAGGATTTTTTTAAACCATATACCTTTATGGAATTAAAGGTAAAATATGATTTGTCTGCTACTCGTGAAAAAATCAATCGTATAATTATAAAAAATTCAGAAGAAAAACGAATATTTCATTCAGAAAAATCTATTATTGAATTTATTCAAAATGAAATTAATCGTAGTCAATCTTTCCTTCATCAATTAGAGAAAAATTTTTTCTTTAAGTTGTCCGTGGGTTCACCAGAGAAAACAAAAATATGTGCTGCATATGTGATGTTCAAAATATGGAATCTTACTAAGAAATATGTATTTTACGCACCTTATGCAAAAGGAATAGAGTATTTGGATGGCAAAGGATTTGTTATAAAAAGTAAAAAAATGTTAAACACCTTGTTTAGAAAAATCAATCAAGATAATTCTCATGTGACAAAAAAAATTAAACGTTCTCTGAATTATTTGTTGGTTTCAGAAAAAGTAAAGTTTAAAGATACTTTTAAAGGTACTGATTATTTCTTTTTTTTAAAAGAGACTTATTTAGACAGAATTCGTAAATCGGAAAAAGATAAACCTAAAGAATATTTTTATTTTAATAAAAATAATCCATTTGCGATAAGAAAAAACATTTCTTTTTCATCTCCTAGTCGCGTAGATTTATGTTTGCCTCCACCCATATTTTCGTATGAATTAATTTTGAAAAGAGATGATCCTCAAAGAAAAGAAAAAATAAAGTACAATGATTTGAGTTCTGGAGAATTACAACTTTTGCAAACTCTTTCTGTTCATGCATATCATATTTCAAATTTGTTGTCCGTTCAAGAAAAAGGCCGCCCTCAATATCGTAATATCAATCTTGTATTTGACGAGGTTGAGATATGTTTTCATCCAGAATATCAAAGAAGTTTTATAAATAGATTTATTGAAATGGTGAATGATATGAAATGGACTAATTTAGCTTTAATAAATGTATTTGTTATGACGCATTCGCCTTTTATTTTATCTGATATACCTTCAAATAGGGTCCTTTACATGAACGAAGGCTCTATGGTTGAGAACGAGAACGAAAATGATTCTTTGTCGGATAAAGAAACGTTTGGACAGAATGTTGGAAGTTTACTTTGCAATAGTTTTTTCCTAAAATATTATGTTGGAGATTTTGCGAAAAAGAAAATCAATGAAATATTGGATGAATTCGACAAAAATAAATCGATGTCAAGGGATGTATTTGAAAAAAAAATTCAAATATTTGGAGATGGTTTGCTAAAACGACAGATGATATGTTACTATGAAGCAAACAAGGAATAGATATGTATAAAATTATGATTACACGTCAAAAGAGAAAAGATGCTGTGACATATTTAAAAAATTTGCCTACAAAGGCAATAAAAGATTCCCTAATAAAGATGAGAGATAATCTAAGTTCTGTAAAAAAACTAAATAATTTAAATGATTACAAAAACTATCTAACAGATATAATCAGATTGTATCCGCTAATTCAAATAATGCCACCTAGTTCTTTCCCAAAATTTATTCAAAAATATCCAAACATTTCAAAGTTGAAAGCGTCAGATTTAAAAGAAAAATTTTATTCAGTAACTGGCGTACAAAAATCATTTTCTGATTTAGTTATATACAATATGCGCTATGGAACACCTGATATGATAAAGAGTATTATTCCTTTTTTAGAAGCCTACGGATTTAAAACATGCGTGTATTGCAACCAATCGTCAATTCATTACTACGATTTTCTGGGAAAGAAAAAAAGAACGGGAACATTGGATCATTTTTATAATAAAGACAGATATCCTTTTCTTTGCACATCTTTTTTCAATTTAGTTCCTTGCTGTGCTGATTGCAATGGAAAAGGAATGAAGGAAGAGCGGCAAATTGGATTTTATCCGTATAGGGAACAAAGTTCTGAAAAAGAATCGCCATTTAAATTTATTTTTAAAATTCAAAGTATGGGAAAATATTGTTCTTCAAATGATGTTGATATTGATTTTTCGGAAGATCCAAACATGGGCGATCTTGTTCTGTATAAAAAAAATAAAGTCTTGCAGACTTATAAAGAAATCTTCAAAATTGTTGAGAGATATAATTCTTATAAAGGAAATGTAAGCAATGCTGTAAAGCGTGAAGCGTATTTCGTTGAGGCAATAAATAATACCGCGCCTTCTTTAAGTAATAAACGATTGAAACCGCTTTTGGATCCTGAACTTGTGAAATTAATTTTAGATGTTGAATCTTTAAATAAAGAAGATATTCATACAAAAATACTCATGAAATTTTTGTTGGATTTAAAAGAATCTTTAGGTTTGTAAGGTTTCCCCCATGCTCTTCACTTCCTCCGGCACATTCTATTCCAAGGTCCAATTCAAGACCGAAGAAGAGGTTGAGAAGGTTGTCGCGGTGATGAATCGCGAGACGAAGAACAAAATTGCGGAACTTTGCATCGCAGAAATCGGAAAGCAGAAGGAGTTCTCGAAGCTTCTTGAATCCGACTTGAAAATCCAGCAAATCCATGTTCACGGTTTTGTCCAGAAGATTCTGGAAAAGGATCCGATTGTCTCTTTGCCGATAGACTATTCCCCGAGCGACCTTGAGGAATGGGCTTCGATGCAGAAGGTCGATGTGCAGATTCAGCATATCGAGAAATACATGAATGGCAAGGGCGAGGTGCTTTACGACTTCCCGGATTTGGAATTGACGCAGGAAAAGGAGTCCTTAAAGACGACAGACAAGAGCAACGCTTTGTACGAGATTGTGAAGGCGGGGCTTTTGAATGTAGGCGATATTGTTCATTTCGATTATGGCCCGAAGGGCAAACCTAAGACGCATTTCGAAGGAAAAATTTGTTCCGATGGAATCGAGGTGGACGGAATCGTTTCTTCGGCCAGCGTTTCTGCCTTGCGTTGCATCCAGCAAATCAGCCCGTCGCGCACAACGACGAACGGCTGGGTTACCTGGAAAACCGTCGATGGCGGCTGCGTTCGTTGCCGGAGGCGCCCGAAACGGCCTTACCTTTTGGAAAAATAAGGACCGGAAGGAATTGAAAAGCCTTGAAAAATGAGTAACAGTTCAACCTATTGCCCTCGCCCGTCTAAAAATCTATTTTAACGCCTAGAGGAAAAATATGCGTATAGAAGAAATCCTTGCAATGGAAGAATCTCAGACTTTTGACCGCAAGAGCGTTAATATTGCTCCGCGCGATTTTTCGAACCATGTCTGTGCGTTCGCCAATGCTGATGGCGGGATTATCGTTGTAGGGATTTCAGACAAGACTCGTAGAATTGAGGGGGTCGATCATCACAAACGCGAAGTAAATGAGCTGCTGCGAGTCCCGATGGATTTCTGTATGCCGACAGTCCCTTTCGCTCACGAATTTGTTGAGTGTGTTGATTATAAGGGGCGCGCGAACCATGTGTTGGTATTCCATATTGATGCAAGTCCGTTTGTTCACGAAAATCAGGCCCATGATGCTTATTTGCGAATTGGCGACAAGTCTAAGATTTTGTCTTACGATGACCGTATGACTCTCAGTTTCGACAAGGGCTTGCGTTCGTTTGAAGATGTTCTTGTTCCGGAATCCGGTTATGATGATGTCGATGAGGCTTATCTCAAAGAATATTTGAAGTTAATTGGCTATTCTAAGTCTCCGCATGAGTATTTGTTGCATAATAATAACTTTGCTAAAGTAAAAGAGGGCGTTGTTCATTTGAGTGTTGCCGCAATACTTCTTTTTGGCAAAAATCCGCAGTTATTCTTCCCGCGTGCAAGAGTGCGTTTCATTCGTTATGAGGGAATCGAGGAAAAATTCGGTGCGGAAATGAATGTTGTTAAGGACGTAACATTTGAGGGGCGGATTCTTGAACAGGTTCAGAAGGCTGTCGCCTATATCCAGACGCAGATTAAGGAACGTACTTATCTGACTAAGGGAGGAATCTTCACGACGGAGCAGGAGTATCCTGAATTTGTCCGTACTGAACTTGTTGTCAATGCTGTGACCCATAGAGATTATTCCATTCGGGGGACGGAAATCCAGATAAAAATGTTCGATGACCATCTTGTTGTCGAGTCTCCGGGGAACCTTCCGAGCCAAGTGAAGATAGAAACGATCAGAAACGCTCATTTTGCCCGTAATTCGCATATTGCGGAATACCTGAAGGACTACAAGTATGTGAAGGATTTTGGGGAAGGTGTTGATCGCATGTGTCGGGAAATGGAGGCGCAGGGATTGCCGAAACCAGAATATCGGCAGGATGCTTTCATTTTGAAGGCTATCGTTAAAAATTCGGGATTTGGGTCGAAAAACTTAGGGATTGGTGACAAAAACTTAGGGATTGATGGTGAAAACTTAGGGATTGATGGTAAAAACTTAGGGATTGCTCGGCTCAAATCTGAGATTTTAGATGCTAAGTTGAATGCCTCGGTAAGGGATAAAATATTGCAACTTGTGAACGAAATCCAAATAAATCAAGTTTTTGGTGCTGGCGATATTGTGGATATCTTAAAGTGTGCTCCGGCTACTGCGACCAATCTTATAAAGCGGATGAAAATGCTAAATATAGTGGAACCTGTTGTGGGCGCAGGCAAGGGAAAATACGTATTGCGCCGTGCTAAGTAGATTGTGCGATCATGAATCCACGCGAACTTCTCGTATTAATCAAAGGAGAAATTAAGACGGAAGAGGTTGAATCTCTTTCTTTTGATGATGCTAGCCGGAAATGTAAGGTTGTTTTTCGTAATGGTAATGCTTATGAATATAGCGCTGGTAATGTTGTTTGTCTAAATAACCCTTGCCAGCATGAATTCCAAAATCAAAAGATTTCTGTAAATGGCATTGAACTTTACAATATTGAAAACATCTATGAGTTTTGTGACGCCAAATCGAATAAAAAATATTGGCATATTGTTTTCAAGGATAAGGCTAAAACCTATAAGTGTGATGAGCTGAAGATTCTGAATGAAACGAAGGATTCTTTTCAAAGTGCCGTCTTGAATTATCTGAAGGATGTCGCAGCAAATAATCCCTTGTTGGTTCAAGAATTTTGCGAAAGCAGCAATAAGAAGGAAGATGCCTCCTTATTGCAAAAGCAATATGACAAAATAAAAGGAATCTACGAAGGTGAAGATACCGCGTTGGCACTTTATTTGAAGTCTGGAGCTCAAAAGGACTTGCAAACTACAGAGACTCGAAGTCTTGTTTTCCCGTTTGGTTGCAACCTCAGCCAAATCAATGCAGTTCAAAATGCGTTCAAGTACACAATTAGCTTAATTCAAGGTCCTCCAGGAACTGGTAAAACTCAGACAATTTTAAATATCCTTGCAAATTTGTTAGTTCAAGGAAAAACGGCGTTGGTTGTTTCCAATAATAACAGTGCTATAAAGAATGTTCAAGAAAAATTATCTCATTACAAGTTGGATTTTCTTTCGGCAATGCTAGGCAAAGAAGAAAATAAAAAATCTTTTATTGAATCGCAAAAGCCTAGAAAATTGGAACTTCCCATAGAAAAGAATCGCCCAAGTCTTGCTTCTTGGCAAACGAATATAATAGAGAAGATTTCTGCGGCCAAAAAACTTTTTAATGAACAAAATGATTTAGCTCGTGCAAAAGCAGAGTTTGAAAGTGCGAAGGTGAACTACGAACATTTCAAGGAATATCTTGATGAACTTGGAATTTCAGACTATGCTATTGAAAATCGAAACGATCTGAATCAATTTGATATTGAATCCATCAGAAATCAGATAGAATCAAACATTAAGAAAAATCCTTCAAAAAATCAACTTTCCTTTTTTTTCCGTTTGTGGTTGCGTTTTGCCAAGGGATTGTCTAATTGGAAATTTCTCAAAGGTGATGTTGCTGCAGTTATAGCAAGTCTTGAAAATTTTTGTTTTATAGTTCGACTAGCGGAATCTGAAAGTCGCATTAGGTCGCTGGAAAATTCCGTGAGAGCCAATGAGCAGGCAGCATCTGACTTGCAGAGCTTTTCTAAAGCGATTTTGTACGAGAATGTTTTTCGAAAGTTTAACTCATGTAAAGAACAAACTATCTATAAAAAAGAAGATTTGTATCGTAAGTGGAGTGAATTCCTTAATGATTATCCGATTGTATTTAGCACTACATTTGCTTCAAAGAGTGCGCTTAGTTCAAATGCCGTTTTTGACTATGTCATTATGGATGAATCTTCGCAGGTTGATATTGCTACGGGTGCTTTAGCTATTTCCTGTGCTAGGAATGCTGTGATAGTTGGTGATAGCAAGCAACTTGAAAAGGTGACGACAAGAGAAGAAAAGGAAAAGTATCAGGAAATTTTTGAAAAGCATAAAGTGCTTCAGATGTATAATTGTGCGGATTTGAGTTTCTTGGACTCCATAGGTCTTTTTATTCCTGAAGTTGCAAAAACTTTGTTAAAAGAACATTATCGGTGCCATCCGAAGATTATAGAATTCTGTAATCAGAAATTTTATGACAATCAGCTTGTTGTTCTTTCTAAAAATACGGAGAAAAATCCGCTGGTAATCCATTGGACTGTTCCGACTAGTCGAGAAAATAATGTCAACCAAAAACAGATTGAAGCGATTGCTCAAGAGGTTATGCCGAGTCTTAAATCTGCGGATGTAGGAATTATTTCTCCTTATAATAAACAATGTTATGAATTAAGAAAGGTTGTTCCTGGTATTGATATATCGACGATTCACAAGTTTCAAGGCCGTGAAAAGAATTCAATAATTTTTTCAACGGTAGATAATGTTCTGACCGAGTTTTCTGGGGACCCTCAAATTATTAATGTGGCTGTTTCGAGAGCTAAGAATAAATTCATATTGGTTGCTTCGAAGCAAGAACAGCCAAAGGGTAGTATTCTTGATGATTTGATTGGTTATATTCAATACAACGCTGGAATATCAGAAGAGAGTAAGGTCTATTCCATTTTCGATGTTTTGTTTAGTCAAAAATGCTGCAATGTTTTTTATAATTTCGATAATATTTCAAAATATCCTTCAGAAAATATTGCATATAGAATGATTCGCGAAGTCTTGAAGAAATGTCCAAGTTTGAATGTTTTCTTCGAGTATCCAATGAATCACTTAATTCGAGATTATTCGAAGATTTCTGATAAACCTGCTTTGCTCAATTATGCCAAGCATCCTTCAACTCATATTGATTTTCTAATTACGAACCGAATTACGAAAACTCCTGTTTTGGCAATAGAAATTGATGGTGCGAACTTCCATAAACAAGAGTCTGTTCAAGCAGAGCGTGACCATATGAAAGATTGTATATTGGATCAATACGGCATAGATCACATAAGATTCTCTACTAAAGGTAGTAATGAACGCGAGCAACTTGAGAGCAAATTAAAACCATATATTGTTTCTTTATCGCCGACAGTATGCTGATGTCGGCGATAATTCGGTGATAAAACGGCGATAAATTTGAAAAATGGCGATAAAAGTGGCGATAAACCCTGAAAATGGCGATAAAACGGCGATAAGTTAAAGGGCGAGGCGACAATAAACCGTACTGTAAATCGGACTGCAACCGGACTGAAAAAATGTCACAGTAAAAATGTCACAGTAAATTTAGACTTGTTAAATGAGGGAATGGCTACAGTAAAACTTTCCAGCTGCCCAAAAAAGATACTTTAAATAATATCTGAAAATTAGTTATTGGATAATGTATCAAATCAGGGTAAATCTGGTAAAGTGTCAAATGACATAATAAATGATACAATAAATGACACAATAAAATTGTCCGTACCGGAATCGAAAATTTTGAAACAGATTGAAAAAATCAAGATTGTTGTCGTTGACAACTTCAAACATTTTTTTGGGCAGAAATTGCCCTGAGACAAGCAAAAACTGCCCAGAGATTGCCCTGAGAACGGCGTAATTGCCCAGAGAAATGACTAAAAATGCCCAGAGAATGCCCTGAGAACGGCGTAATTGCCCAGAGAAAAGGCGATAAATTAAATAAGGGTTTGGCTACATTAAACCCGACTTTAAAAACCTCCCAATTTCCTCCCAAAACCCGCATTTTTCTTAAGCGGCTCGGCCTTTCGTCTGTTGAGGCGGCTTCAACGGAATTTCTGTAGCGGTGGGTCTGTTTTGAATGATAGAATCTATATTATTACAAAATGGAGTGTGTTATATGAGGATTTATAAGCTGCCTGTAATCGCTGTTTCTGCAGTTTTGAGCCTTATGGCTTGTTCTGAAGACAGCAGTTCAATTGTCAACCCCAACGGGGCTCTTTCCCCTGTGGAAACGTCATCTGCCAGTGAAATAACGAGTTCCGGCAATGAAGCGCCTATCAACGAAGTCTCTAGTTCCAGTATTGAAGCTCCCGTCAACGATGTTTCTAGCTCAAGCGTTGTTCCCCCGGTTAATGAGGTTTCCAGTTCTAGCGTTGCAGCGCCTGTCGTTTCCAGTTCGAGCGAAGCGACTTTGAAGTTGTCTAGCTCCAGTGTGGCTCAGGAAAACAAGGTCTCAAGCTCCAGCGTCCCCACGCCCACCAGCAATAGCGAAAGCGATTTGGAAAACGGGAAGGCGAACGGTTCCGAGATTGTCTTGAAGCTCGCGGGGAGCACGGCGACTGTCGAAAACAACAACAACTGCGTCGAAGTAAAGGACAAGGCGGCGACCATCACTTGCCCGGGCGATTACTTTGTCACTGGCGAAGCTTCCGATTTTCAGGTGGTGGTGAATACTCCGGGTGCTGAAAACGAAGGCAATACCGGAATTTATCTCAACAATGCGACTTTGAAGAGTTCCAACTCCCCGATTCTCGTGAAGAACGCCGACAAGACGGTAATCCACCTGGTAAAGGGTTCTGTCAACGTCGTGGAAGACGGTAAGGGTAATCATTTGTTCACAACCGTCAACGGTAAGCAGGACACTTCAAAGGCTGCAATTTATTCCAAGGACGACCTGAACATCAAAGGATCCGGAAAGCTGACCGTTACGGGCAACTTCAAGAACGGCATCCAGTCCAGCAACGACCTCAAAATCAAGAATGGCGACATTACCGTGGTCGCAGCCGATGACGCTATCAAGGGCAAGGGCAGCCTCG